>ENA-OOZR01000136-OOZR01000136.1-human-gut-metagenome-genome-assembly--contig:-NODE-136-length-81704-cov-9.419552_pt1 | contig 81704 bp, 76 predicted proteins | sample MGYA00241045_ERZ501406 | MGnify/ENA primary metagenome ERZ501406 (study PRJEB25962, sample SAMEA2042920) | human gut metagenome | biome: human gut; feature: human-associated habitat; material: faeces...
GGAGAGTCTGTTTTAGGTATATTTGCTATGATAAATAGACAATTTAAAATAGTACTTCAAGTAAAAGAATTATTAAACAAAGGTTTAAATAATAAGGCAATATCAGACAAATTAAAACTATCTTTATTTATAGTAAATAAATCTATAAAAATAAGTAGAAACTTTACAGAATCTATGATAATAGATATGTTAAACTACATTCTAGAAAGTGATTATAAAATTAAATTTATAGAGCTGTTAAAAAAACATATGAAAGAAAATATTAATTAATGTAGAAACTCTTTCAAGTAAATAAAAAAATGGAGAGCTGTATTATTTTATATGGAGATTTTCTCAGTATTTACAAATATTCTAATATGTGGTAAAATTTGTAGTAATATAAATTTTTAGGAGGGGCTTTTTAATGATTGGAATAGGAATAGTGGGTCTTCCAAATGTAGGAAAATCTACACTTTTTAATGCTATAACGAAAGCTGGAGCTGCTGAGGCAGCAAACTATCCCTTTTGTACAATAGAACCAAATGTAGGGATGGTAACTGTACCAGATAAAAGACTTGATCAACTTTCTGCTATAATTAATCCACAAAGAGTAGTACAGGCAACTGTTGAGTTTATAGATATTGCAGGACTTGTAAAAGGAGCAGCTAAAGGAGAAGGACTTGGAAATAAATTCCTTTCAAATATAAGAACTACTGCTGCTATATGTCAAGTAGTAAGATGTTTTGAAGATGAAAATGTCATTCATGTAAGTGGATCAGTAGATCCAATCAGAGATATTGAGATTATTAATACTGAGCTTATTTTTGCTGATATGGAAACTATAGAGAAAGCTATTGAAAAACATAAAAAATTAGTAACAAGCAAAAATAAAGAATCAATGGAATTAATGCCAGTATTGCTAAAATGCAAGGAACATCTTGATGGTTTTCAGTTGTTGAAAGTATTGACATTGACTCCTGAGGAGACAGAATTATTAAGAACATATCAACTGCTTACTTTAAAACCTATGATATTTGCAGCAAATGTATCTGAAGATGATCTTGCATCTGGAAATGAATATGTTGAAAAGGTAAAAGAATATGCTGAAACAGTAGGATCACAAGTAGTAATAGTTTCTGCAAAAGTGGAAGCTGAACTTCAAGAAATGGATGATGAAGCTGAGAAGCAGGAATACTTAGAAACATTGGGAGTAGAGGAAGCAGGACTTAGTAGATTGATAAGAGCAAGTTTTAAACTTCTGGGGCTTCAGACTTACTTCACAGCAGGAGTGAAGGAAGTAAGAGCTTGGACTATAAAAATAGGAGATACTGCACCTAAAGCAGCTGGAGAAATTCATACTGATTTTGAAAAAGGATTTATTAGAGCTAAAGTAGTTTCTTTTGATGATTTTATCAAATATTCAGGATGGAAAGGGTCGCAGGAAGCAGGAGTGTTAAGATTGGAAGGAAAAGAATATATCGTAAAAGATGGAGACTTAATGGAATTCCTGTTTAATGTTTAAAATAAAATCTTTGTGAAGAAATTTTACTTGACAAGGTTTAAAAAAATTAGTAAAATATCTAGGTATAGATTGGAGGAGGTTGTCTTGAAACTAAGAGTTAAAGATTTTAGCAGCGTTCTTAACAATACTATAAGGTTTGATTTTTATGCAGAAAGCATTGGTGACATTGAACTTTCAGATAAAATACATGTACTAGGAAGTGCAGTTTCTGATAACAATGGAAAGATAGAAGTCAGTGGAAAATATTCTACAAAAGCTATTGTCCAATGTGTAAGATGCCTAAAAAATATTGAAATAGATCTAAGTGGAGAATTTACAGGAAGTTTTTTAGATGAAGGAGCATATAGACAATATATGAAAAATCTGAAAGCAGAATGTGAAATAGACAGTAATGAAATTTATGATGAAATCATAGATGGAGAGATAGATCTGTTAGAATTGGTAAGAGAGTATATAATACTTGATCTGCCTCCATACCCACAATGTAATCCTAAGTGCGAAGACGATTCTGAAATAGAAAAGTATAGTGATGATGGGATAGATTCAAGGTGGCAGCAATTATTACAAATAAAAAATTAATTTTTTAAATATGAGTGTAGTAGGAGGGAAACTAAGATGGCAGTACCTAAGAAAAAGACATCTAAGGCTAAAAAGAACATGAGAAGATCTCATCACGCTTTAACTGGAACTGGTTTAGCAACTTGTGAAGTTTGCGGAGCACCAAAAAGACCTCACAGAGTTTGTTTAAGCTGTGGAGACTATAATGGTAAAAAAGTTTTAGCTGGAGACGCTGAGTAATCAACGTAGGATGCAAATTAAATAAAAAAAGACAAGAACCATAATCTTGTCTTTTTTTATATATATATTTTTTTTTAAAATTATTGAAATATCTAGTTTTCTATTTCGAAAAAGTAATGTATAATATATGAGAAAATGTTTTTTTATTTTAGGGAGGAAAGAATGAGAATAGCTTTAGATGCTATGGGTGGAGATAATGCCCCAGTGGAAACAATCAAGGGAGCAATAGCCGCTTTGAGTGAAATAGAAAAGTTACAACTTGTATTAGTTGGAAAAAAAGAAGTGATTGAAGCTGAACTTTCTAAATATAAGTATTCTAAAGAGAGAATAAAAATAGTAGATACAAGAGAAGTAATAGAGATGACTGATGATCCTGTGACAGCAGTGAAAACAAAAAAGGATTCTTCTATGAATAGAACTCTTGAATTAGCAAAAGAAGGAACTGTAGATGCTTCTGTTTCAGCAGGAAATACAGGGGCTCTTATCACAGCCAGTCAACTTAAGCTGAAAAGAATAAAGGGAGTGTTAAGACCAGCTATAGCAACTATGTTTCCTAATAAAAAAGGACATATGTTGATGCTTGATGTTGGAGCTACAGCAGATTGTAAACCAGAATTCCTTAACCAGTATGCAATGATGGGTTCTAAGTATGTAGAAATTCTTTTAGGGAGAAAAGAGCCTAAAGTAGGACTTCTAAATATAGGAACAGAAGAAGGAAAAGGTAATGAGGTAACAAGAGGAGCATACGAACTTTTAAAGGAAAATAAAGCAATAAATTTTGTGGGAAATGTTGAAAGTACAGAAGTAATGAATGGTGAAATAGATGTTGTTGTAACAGATGGATTTACAGGAAACATGGTTTTAAAAACAGCAGAAGGAATTGCAAAATTTGTACTGAGTATAATAAAAACTGAGATTAAGAAGAGTGTTATTTATATGTTAGGAGCTCTTCTGCTTCGTCCTGCTTTAAAAATGATAAAATTAAAAATGGATTCTTCTGAATATGGAGGAGCAATATTTTTAGGGCTTAATGGTCTTTCTATAAAAGCACATGGAAATTCAGATTCTAATGGAATAAAAAATGCAATAAAAGTTGCAAACAGATTTGCTGAAATAAACTTTGTAGAGGAATTAAAGAAAGTCATAGATATTGATGTTGATAAAGAAGAAACAAATTAGGAGGTAGAATGGAATTTAAAAGTGTAGGAATCAAAGGAATGGGATATTATGTTCCAGAAAGAATTATGTCTAACTTTGATTTCGAGAAGATATTAGATACTAGTGATGAGTGGATAAGAACAATGACAGGAGTAGAGGAAAGAAGATTTGCAGCTCCTGAAGAAGCAACTTCTGATCTTTGTGTAAAAGCAGCTGAAAAAGCACTGAAAGTTGCAGGAATGACTATAGAAGATATAGACATGATAATTGTAGCCACAGTTACACCAGACTACCCTGTTCAAAGTGCAGCTTGTCTTGTACAGCATAAAATGGGAGCAAGAAATGTACCATCATTTGATGTAAATGCTGCATGCAGTGGATTTATATACTCACTTACAATAGCAGGATCAATGATAAGAAGTGGGATATATAAAAATGTTTTAGTAATTGGAGCAGAAGTTCTTTCAAGAATACTTGATATGACTAATAGAAGTAACTGTATCCTTTTTGGAGATGGAGCAGCGGCAGCTGTAGTATCTGAAGTAGAGGAAGGATATGGAATGCTTTCTACATACCTTGGAGCAGAAGGAGAGGACAATTATGTTCTTAAAATACCAGCAGGAGGAAGTAAAAAACCTAATGATGCTGAAACAATAGCAAATAGAGAGAATTTTCTTGTAATGAAAGGACCGGAAGTTTTCAAATTTGCTGTACACGCTCTTCCATCAGCAACAAACAAAGCTTTAAAAATAGCAAATGTAAAATCTGAAGAGTTAAAAATGATATTTCCACATCAGGCTAATGTAAGAATAATAGAATCAGCAGCTAAAAGAATTCATGTGCCTATGGATAAATTCTATATGAATATTCAAAGATATGGAAATACTTCAGCAGCTTCTGTAGGAATTGCTTTAGGAGAAGCGTTAGAAAAAGGAATGCTTCAAAAAGGAGATTTAATTGCTCTTACAGGATTCGGTGCTGGACTTACTTATGGGTCAATCGTAATGAAATGGGCTTATTAATTATTGACATATTTTGAATGCTGTGATATATTAAAAAAACAGGTGTAATTAATAAGGGGGCTTTTTATGTCAAAAATTGCTTTTGTATTTCCAGGACAGGGAACACAATATGTGGGAATGGGAAAAGAACTTTATGAGAACAGTGAACTGGCAAAAAAAGAATTTGACAGTCTGTTTTCAAAGCTTGATTTTGATCTTAAGACAGTAATGTTTGAAGGACCAGAAGAAGCATTGAAAGAAACCAAAAATACTCAACCGGCTATCGTTTCTATGAGCCTTATACTTACAAAATTATTAGAAGCTAAAGGGGTAAAACCTGATTATGTTGCTGGACACTCAGTTGGGGAATATGCAGCTTTTGGAGCAGCAGGATATTTGAGCACAGAAGATACAGTAAAACTTACAAGTGCAAGAGGAAAATTTATGAATGATACAGCTGTAAAAGTAAATGGTGGAATGGCTGCAATCATTGGACTTGACTCAGAAAAAATAAAAGAAGTATTAACAAATGTTGAAGGAATAGTAGAAGCAGTAAACTTTAATGAACCAAACCAGACAGTAATAGCTGGTCAAAAAGATGCTATTGAAAGAGCATGCACAGCTTTAAAAGAAGCTGGAGCAAGAAGAGCAATGCCTTTAGCAGTATCTGGTCCTTTCCATTCTTCTCTAATGAAAGAAGCTGGAGAGAAATTAAAGGAAGAAGCAGAAAAATATACTTTCCAAATGACAGATGTAAAGCTTGTAGCTAATACTACAGCTGATACTTTAAACAGTATTGAAGATATAAAAAATGAGATATATGCTCAAAGTTTTGGACCAGTAAAATGGGTAGATACTGTAAAAAAATTAAAATCTGAGGGAGTAACAAAAATTTATGAAATTGGTCCTGGTAAAGTATTGGCGGGGCTTGTGAAAAAAATCGACAAGGAAATAGAAATAAAAAATATAGAAAAACTTGAAGATTTGGAAAATTTAATGTAAAATCTAAGTATAATGCATAGATAAAGAATTTTAAGGAGGAAAAAAATGTTAGATAAAATAAGAGAAATCGTAGTAGAACAATTAGGGGTTGACGCTGAACAAGTAACTCCAGAGGCTAACTTCGTAGAAGATTTAGGAGCAGATTCACTAGATACAGTTGAATTAATAATGGCTTTTGAAGAAGAATTCGATGTAGAAATTCCTGATACAGATGCTGAAAAAATCAAAACTGTACAAGACGTTATGGATTACATTGAAGCAAAAAGATAAGAAAATCTAATATATTAAGAAACGGGGTATGAATGTACCCCGTTCCTTATATATAGTATAATTATAAAGTAGAGGTGAGAGTGTGAAAAGAGTAGTAGTTACTGGACTTGGATTAATAACTGCGTTGGGGACTGGTTTAGAAAAAAGTTGGAAAAAAATATTAGCAGGAGAAACTGGAGTAGGGCTTATAGAGTCATATGATACTACAGATATGCCTGTTAAAATAGCAGCTGAAGTAAAAGATTTTGATCCATTAGAATTTGGAATTGAAAAAAAAGAAGTTAAAAAATTGGCAAGAAACACTCAATTTGCTATCGCTGCAACTAAAATGGCATTGGCAGATTCTGGTCTTGTTATAGATGAAAATAATTGTGAAGATGTAGGAGTAATTGTTTCTTCTGGTATTGGAGGAATAGAAATATTCGAAGGACAACATCAGACTATGCTTGAAAAGGGAGTAAAAAGAATATCTCCTTTTACTATACCTGGAATGATATCTAACATGGCAGCAGGAAATATAGGGATATATTTTGGTGCAAAAGGACCAAATAAATCTATAGTTACAGCTTGTGCAGCAGGAACTCATTCGGTTGGGGATGCTTTTGAAATGATAAAAACAGGAAGAGCTAAAGTGATGATAGCTGGAGGAACTGAAGCTTCTATTACTCCATTTGCAATGAATGCTTTTGCTAACATGAAGGCACTATCTACTAGAAATGATGAGCCTCAAAAAGCTTCAAGACCATTCTCAGCAGACAGAGACGGATTTGTAATGGGAGAAGGAGCTGGAATTCTTATTCTTGAAGAATTAGAATCAGCTAAAGCAAGAGGAGCAAAAATATATGCTGAAGTAGTAGGGTATGGAGAAACTTGTGACGCATATCATATAACTGCACCAGCTGATGGTGGAGAGGGAGCTGCAAGAGCTTTCAAAATGGCATTAAAAGAGGGAGACATTGATTTAAATGATGTTGACTATATAAATGCACATGGAACATCTACACCTGCAAATGATAAAAATGAAACTATGGCAATAAAAACTGTATTTGGTGAAAGAGCTAAAGAACTTTTAGTTTCTTCTACTAAGGGAGCTACAGGGCATGGACTAGGAGCAGCAGGAGGAATTGAAGCTGTATTAATAGCTAATACTATTTTTACAGGAGTAGTACCACCTACTATCAACTATGATAATCCTGATGAAGTTTGTGACCTTAACTACGTACCAAATACACCAGTAGAAAGAACTGTAGAAGTAGCTATGTCAAGTTCTCTTGGATTTGGTGGACATAATGCTGTTATAGCAATGAGAAAATATAAATAATATAATAAGGAGGATAAGTTGAAAAGGAATTATTTAGAGCTTGAAGGAAACTTAGGTTATTCTTTTAATAATAAAGAGTTTTTAAAAAATTCACTTATCCATAGATCTTTTGGAAATGAACACTGGAGATATAAAAAAATAAGCAATGAAAGACTAGAACTGCTGGGAGATGCAGTTCTAGATCTTGTTGTTACTGAATATCTTTATAAAAGCCATGAAAGTTCAACTGAGGGAGACTTAGCCAAAATAAAATCTATGGTTGTAAGTGAACCTGTACTGGCATCTATTTCTAAAAAAATGGATGTTGGAAAATATCTTCTTTTAAGCAAAGGAGAAGAAATGACAGGTGGAAGAGAGAGAAGCTCTATATTGGGAGATGCATTTGAAGCAATATTAGGGGCAATATATCTTGATTCAGATTTTGAAACAGCAAAAAAATATGCTTTGAGTCATATACAGGATTCAATAGATCATGTAGATAAAAATGAAGATATATTAGATTTTAAAACTATACTGCAAGAATACAGTCAAAGAGAATATAAAATAATACCATCTTATGAAGTGATAAGAGAAACTGGGCCTGATCATCAGAAAATATTTGAAATAGAAGTAAAGATTGGTGATAGAACAGGAAGAGGAACAGGAAAAAATAAAAAAAGTGCAGAACAATCAGCAGCTAAAGAATTATGTAAAAAGTTAGGTGTAAAAACACATGAAGCACTATAATATTCCCATCTTCATAAGTCATTTTGGATGCCCTAATGCTTGTGTTTTCTGTAATCAAAAGAAAATAAATGGACGTGAAACTGATGTGACAATAGAAGATCTGAAAGAAACAATAGAAACATATTTAGAAACTCTGCCAAAGAATTCCAAAAAAGAAGTGGCTTTTTTTGGTGGAACTTTTACAGGGATCTCTTTTGATCTCCAGAGACAATATCTAGAGACAGTACATGAATATATTAAGAAGGGATTAGTAGACGGTATAAGACTATCTACAAGGCCTGACTGCATAAATAAAGAGATAGTGGAACAGTTGAAAAAATATGGAGTGACTTCAGTAGAACTTGGAGTTCAGTCTTTAGATGAAAAAGTGTTAAAAGCAACAGCAAGGTACTATCCAGCAGAGATAGTAGCTGAAGCATGCAGTTTGTTGAAAGAATATAATATAGAACTGGGAATACAGCTTATGATAGGTCTTCCTCAATCGACATTTGAAAGTGATTCTTTCACAGCAGAAAAAGCTCTAAAAATGAATCCTGATACAGCAAGGATATACCCAACTCTTGTAATAAAAGGAACAAAGATGGAAGAGATGTTCAAAGATGGAGAGTACAAGGCTTTATCTATTGAAGAGGCAGTGGAAAGAACCAGAAAAATATACTCACTCCTAGAGAGTAGTGGGGTGAATGTAATAAGAGTTGGATTGCAGCCAAGTGAAGACTTAAGAGAAGAAGGGGTAGTTTTGGGAGGACCCTTTCATCCAGCTTTCAGAGAACTTGTGGAGACAGAGATCTACTATAATTTTTTTAAAACTATAGCAGATAGAGAAAAAAAATTAGATATAAGAGCAAATGAGAGAAATATATCAAGACTAGTAGGAATAAAAAAAGCAAATAGAGAGAGACTGAAGGAATATTTTAATATAAAAATAGACAATAGTATTGGAAAAAATGAAGTCATTGTAAATGACAGAATATATTCAAGACTAGATATCCTTAGAAAGGAGATTAATGAACCAGATAGTAATTAATATAGATGAGTTTCAATCCAGAGCAGCAATAATAGAAGATGGAAAAGTTGTAGAAATTCTTGTAGAGAGAGAAGAAGAGGGAAGAATAAATGGAAGTATATACAAGGGAAAAGTAGCCAATGTCCTTCCAGGAATGGAGTCAGCTTTTGTTAATATCGGACTGGAAAAAAATGGTTTTCTTTATGTAAATGATTTGAGAGAATTTGAAGAAAAATATTTAGATGGGATATTAAACAGCAGCAGGCCTATAGAAGATATACTTAATGTAGGAGACGATGTAGTGGTACAGATACTCAATGAGCCTCGAGGAACAAAAGGAGCTAGAGTCACTACACATTTTACAATACCAGGAAAATATCTGGTGCTTATGCCTAATAATGATCATATAGCTATTTCAAAAAAAATAAGAGATGAAGAAGAGAGAGAAAGATTAGAAAATATATTTAAAGAGATAAAGCCTGAAAATATGGGTGTAATAATAAGAACAGCTGCTTTTGGAAAAAGTGAGTTCCATTTTGAAAGGGAGATAGAATATCTTGTAAAGAAATGGGAGGATATAGAAAAGAAAATAAAGGGAGCTAAAATAGGAGAGGTACTGTATAAAGATAATGGAATTATAACTACAGTATTAAGAGATATTTTTTCTAATGACATAGACGAGCTTATAGTAGACAATGAAGAGGTATACTGGGAGGTAATAGATTATATTAACGCTTTCAGTGAGAAGACTCTTAAAACAAAAATAAAGCTGTACAGAGATGGAAAAGAAAAGGATATCTTTGATTTATATGGTATAAATGAAGAGATAGATAAAGCACTTAATGAAGTGGTATGGTTAGAGTGTGGAGGATATCTTGTTATTCAGAAGACAGAAGCTCTTATCAGTATTGATGTAAATACAGGAAAGAACACTGGAAGTTTAAATCTTGAAGAGACAGTTGTAAATACTAATATAGAGGCAGCCAAAGAGATACCTAGACAGCTTAGACTTAGAAATTTTGGTGGGATAATAATAATAGATTTTATTGATATGAGAGTGGAAGAGGATAAAATAAAAGTACTTGAAGCTTTGGAAAAACATTTACAAAGAGACAGAATAAAAAATAATATAGTTCATTTCACCGATCTGGGACTTGTAGAGATGACAAGAAAACGTGCTGGGAAACCTCTGGCATATTATTTTCAGGAAGTATGTCCACATTGTAATGGAACTGGAAAAATAAAATCACAAGATGCACTTATTCATGAGCTCATGAAAGAAATCAAGATGTGTTCAGAAGATAAAGATATCAGTACAATAAAAGTGAAATTATCAAAAACACTTATAGAATCTTTTAAGGAAATATATTTTGAAATTATTAAAGAGTTCTTAAAAATGAAGAAAAAGGCTATAGAATTAGAAGTTGATACAAATAATAGTTGCCAATATGAAATAATTCTGGTTAAATAGAGGAGAGAACTATGAAAATAGGTGTTTATGCTGGAAGCTTTGATCCTATAACTAAGGGTCATTATGATGTTATAAAAAAATCATTAAAAATAACAGATAAGCTTATTGTGGCAGTTATGAACAATAGCAATAAAAAAGGATGGTTTTCTCTTGAAGAGAGAAAAGATATGATAAAACTCCTAATTGGAGAAGATAGTGATAGAATAGAAGTGAAAAGTTTTGATGGACTACTGATAAATTTTATGAAAGAAAATGGAGCTGATATAATAATCAGAGGATTGAGAGCGGTTTCAGATTATGAATATGAACTGGGATATGCTTTTGCCAATCATGATCTCTCTTATGGAGAAATAGAGACTGTATTTATTCCAGCTGCAAGAGAATATATGTATTTAAGTTCTAGTTCAGTAAGAGAAGCAGCCATGGTAGGAGCCAGACTTGATATATTTGTAGATGATAAAATAGCTGAGATAGTGAAGGAAAAAGCAAAAACTATCAAAGGATAGGAGAAAAAGTGGCTAAAAATAAAAGCTTTTATGTTTGTGGTGAATGTGGATATAAATCATCTAAATGGATGGGAAAGTGTCCTCAATGCAATGAATGGGGTACTTTTGAGGAAGAGATAGAGATAACATCAGCAGGGGCACCTGTAGTTTCTTCAGCTGTTTCTGTAAAAGAGACTGCTGAAAAAGTATATTCATTTTCAGATATAAAAATGGAAGATATGTATAGATACAAAACTGGAGTAGAAGAATTTGACAGAGTACTTGGAGGAGGACTCCTTCAGGGAGAAGTAGTACTGGTAACAGGAAATCCAGGGATAGGAAAATCTACTCTTTTGCTTCAGGTAGCAGATAAATATACATCCTATGGAACAGTCATATATATTTCTGGAGAAGAATCACCTTCTCAGGTAAAAAACAGGGGAGAGAGACTTAAAATAAATGCAAAAGATCTATTCCTTATGGCTGAAACAGATGTTTCAAGTATTTATGAGTATCTTATAGCCAAAAAACCTAAAGTAGTAATAGTGGACTCAATACAGACTTTGTATAATTCTTCACTGGATTCTATACCAGGAACTCCTACACAAATCAGAGAGTGCACTTTAAAGATAATAGAGCTTGCTAAAAAATATAATATATCATTTTTTATAGTAGGACATATAACTAAAGATGGAAAAGTGGCAGGACCAAAAATGCTTGAGCATATGGTAGATGCTGTATTTAATTTTGAAGGAGAAGAGGGGCTCTTCTACAGGATATTGAGAAGTACTAAAAATAGATTTGGTTCAACTAATGAACTGGCTGTTTTCAGTATGGAAGAAGATGGAATGAAAGAGATAAAAAACTCCTCTGAATATTTTTTAAGTGAAAGAGACGAAAAAAATGCAGGAAGCATGGTAGTTCCTGTTTTGGAAGGAACAAAAGTATTTCTTTTAGAGATACAGACACTTCTTACTGAATCGAGTGTTGGGATACCAAAAAGAATAGTTCAGGGATTTGACAGAAACAGAATACAGATACTTACTGCAATAGCAGAGAAAAAAATGCACATGAGCCTTGCTATGAAGGATATGTTTGTAAATATACCAGGGGGCTTGAATATAGAAGACCCAGCAGCAGATTTAGCTGTCCTTATATCCCTTCTGTCAGTATACAGAGGAGTAGAAATAAGTCAAAAAATAGCAGCTATTGGAGAGTTAGGATTAAGGGGAGAAATCAGAAAAGTTTTTTTTATTGAAAAAAGGCTGAAAGAGCTTGAAAAATTAGGATTCAAAGGAGTATATATTCCAGAAGCTAATAGAAAAGAGATAGAAAAAAATAGTAATAAATATAAATTAAAATTAATATATTTAAAAAATTTAGAAGAACTTTTAGAAAGGATGAACAAGGATGGTCAATAAAAAGCTTGAAGAAATGCTCTTGCAAATAACTCCCGGAACGCCTCTGAGAGAAGGATTGTATAATATCATTGATGCAGGAATAGGTGCTTTGATAGTAGTTGGAATGGATGAATCAGTAGAAAAAATGCTTGATGGTGGATTTTATATAAATTGTGACTATACACCAGAAAGAATGTTTGAGTTGGCTAAAATGGATGGAGCTATAATAGTTGATGAAGAATGTAAAACAATAATATATGCAAATGTACATCTTCAAGTTGACAGAAAATATTCATCTGAAGAAAGCGGAACTAGACACAGAACTGCTCAAAGAGCAGGTAAACAGACTGGGAAATTAGTTGTAGCTGTATCTGAAAGAAGAAAAACTATAAGTTTATATAAAGGCGACATGAGATATAAACTTAAAAATATGGCTGAGATTATGAATGAAGCATCACAAGCTTTAAAAACTATGGAAAGATACAGATATGTATTGGATAAATCATTGGCAAATCTAACTATATTGGAACTTGATGATATAGTGACTATTTATGATGCTGCATTAGTTTTACAAAGATTTGAAATGATGATGAGAATAGAGGAAGAGCTGGAAGGCTATGTAGTGGAACTTGGAACAGAAGGAAGACTCATAGAACTTCAATTGGAAGATTTAGCTCAGGATATCCATGAAGAGATGCTGGAATTTTTAAGTGACTATAAGAGTGAAGAAGTTGAATATGAAAGTATCATTACACAGCTTAGGGAATTTACTAATACTGAACTTCTTGAAATTGAAAACTTTGCAAGTGTTCTTGGATATAAGAAAAGCTACAGCAGCTTAGATAATAAAATAAGCCCTAAGGGATATAGAATTCTTGGAAAAATAAGCAAACTTACAAAGAAAGATATTGAAAAATTAGTATCTAACTATGGAGAACTTTCTTCTATACAGGAAGCTCCTATTGAAGAACTGTCAGATACAAAGTTGAGTAAATTAAAAATAAAAGCTATAAAAAATGGTTTGAAAAGGCTTAAATTTACAGTAGAATTAGAAAAATAAAAAAAATTATTGAGGATAACCTTTAAGCAGAAATATTGCTTTTATAGGTTATCCTCTTTTTTATTTTTTTATCTCATTCAGCTGTTCATAAAGGACTTCCATAGTTTCGAAAAGTCTTGGAGATCCCCTCAAAAAATCAATAGCATCAAAGACAATAATATTTTTTTCTTTTGCAGCTTTTGTTTCAGAGAGAAGAGGGTTTACTTTTAGTAATTCTCCAACTCCTCCAATATTTTTTGAAATAATAATAACATCTAAATTTTTAGCTAAAATATGTTCAGATGAGATTATTGGCATATTTCCAGTGAGGTCACCAGCAATATTCTCAACTCCCATATAAGTCAAAGCTTTTCCTGGAAGATATTTATTGCTGAATGAAACCAATGGGGAAGCTGAATAAACTATCATTCCTTTTAATTTTAAAGGATTTACTTTCTCTTTTTCTTTTATATTTTCTAATTTTTTCAAACTTTCATTATATAAAATATCTGCTTCTTTTTCTTTATCTAACAGAGCTCCAAATATTTTTATACTTTCCAATATTGTATCAGGACTTTTTATAGTATTATGACAAATAAATGGAACTTTCAATTCTTTTAATGAAGATACTAAGGAAGAACCTTCATTTAATATTACTAAATCAGGTTCTAAAGAAATAATTTTTTCAAATGATGGTTTATGAGGCGTACCAACAGAAGTTAATTTTTCTGTTTTCTCATATGGCCAGACTTTACTTTGAGAATTTTTTACAATTCCAGCTATACACTCTTCCCCATTGAGCATGAATATAGTTTCAGCTACAGCTAAATCTATAATTACTACTCTGTTATATTTTTTCAATTCTATGGAGTTTCCAAAAGTATCATGCAGAAAATTATCTTTAATTTCATAAGAGTATAAAGAAATACTGGTAAAGAAAGATACTATAAGTAATATTATTTTTTTCACTTTTAACACTCCTTTTATTTTAGTTAAAATTGATACTACAGAAAAATATAATTTAAATAAAGGTTGTCATAATATCTAAATTTAAATCTGTATTATAAACTTTTTTATGATAGGATTATATCAATACATTTATTTTGTGTCAATAAAATTTTGTTAATCAAATTAATTTAAAAAGAATAATTTAAAGTAAAAATTTATTATAAGAGGCTATGAATTTTAATTTGTTTTAACATTCAATGATAAAAAATTAAGTTTTTATAGGTAAAGTAATATTTAAAAATAAAGAGAGTATTAACAGAAAAATGAAAAATAATTTTATTTTTTTCAAAAAAACACTTGTATTTTTTTAGAAAAAGGAGTATTATAAAAAAAATAAAAAATAGGCAACTAAAAAGATAAATTGAATTTCCTATGATTAAACAATCAGTAATTTTATCTGCTGTGATTAATTTAGATATAAAAGCAAAACTGTTGTAATCTTCAAGAAATATTTTCACCTATTAGTCACCTATGTAGTATTTCAAATCTAAATTTAATATAAAAGCTTAGAAAATTCTTTTAATAATATTTTAAATTGAGATAAAAGCTAAAACTCCTATTGTTTTTTACAAAACATTCCTATATTAAAATTAAAAATCTTCTTTTCTGAACTCTTTTCTTTTGCAGAGTAAATGAACGAAGCTATGTAAGTAGTAATTGGAGCAACTACCACAAGTCCTATACTCCCTATTATTATTTTAATAACTTCAGAGGTTACCATTTTCATATTCAATATTTGAAGTATAGTTGTATTCCTCTCCATAAATAGTATCATCAAAGTAAGAAAGCCTCCTGAATATGCAAGTAAAAGAGTAGTTGTCATAGTTCCTATAACTGATCTTCCAACATTGAATCCTGATTTTATCAAAGATTTTCTGGAAATATCTGGATTGTGAAGTTTCAGTTCTTCAATAGTTGCTGTCATATCCATGGCTATATCCATAGCTGCTCCACTTGCCCCTATTACTATTGCTGCATAGAAAATATCGAGAATATTTATACTCATAAAACTAGAAAATACTACACTTTGAGCAAGAGGCTGGTTCATTCCATCTATTCTGAAGGTATCTCCAAAAAGAAATGTAAGAGCAGCAGTGACAAAAAGTCCTGACATAGTTCCAAGAAAAGCACTGAAGCCCTTTTTAGTAAACCCAGCTACTAAAAATATTATTAAAGCTGACAAGAGAACAAGAGCAGATACTGTTACAGCAAATATATTTTCACCTTTTCTTAAAGCAGGGATAAGATATTCCCAGATTATTACAATGCTTCCTGCAAAAGAAAGAAGAGATTTCAAGCCTACTTTCCCAGCATAAGCAACAAGAAGAGCAACAAATATAAGGCCTAGTACAGCTATTTTCTCTATTCTTAAAAGAGATAATACTTTCCCATCTATTTTTTCATCATTTTCTATAACTGCCATAAGAACTTTATCTTTTTTTGTATAAAATTCATCATACTCCATACTTCCGCTCAAAAGATTATTTATCTCTAATGTTTTTCCTTTAAATTTTCCAGTAAGGACCTCCACAGTAAGATGCTGACACCCTACTTTAGATATTCCCTGAACTATTGCATCACTGTTATCAACTGTAAGAACTTTTCCTATATTTTCTTTTTTAAAGAAGTACCCCTCCAGCTTTCCACTGAAAACTAGAAGGGCAAGGAGTGTCATTACTACTCCTATTCCTATTTTCTTCACCTTTTTATCCCCCTGAGGTTATTTTATCTCTTTTCCCATGCTTTTCCCAATAAGTTTCGCCACCTCTATGTTGTCTTTAAATCCAATGAAATTTTGAGAATCTTTTCCAACTGCTGCTAAAGGTACTTGTACAGCTGTATGTGCATAAGATGTCCATTGCATTCCTGATCTTTCAGAAACTATATGAGTCACTGCAATAGCTACTGGACTGTATCCTCCATATAATTCACTTGCATTCTTGTTTTTATCTTGAAGATCCATAGCTTTCACTATTTTATCTTTTTCATCAGCTGTAAGTTTTGCAAGTCCCATATTTTTTCCAATATATTCAAAGAATTTATCCCTGTCACCTGTATAAGCTTTTTGCAGAACATCTTCAACAGAAACTTTTACATTTTTAAGCTCATCAAGTTTCAGAAAATAGTTTGCTCCAAATCCAAGCCCCATACCTCCAGTTTCGTGGTCTGCTGCTACTACTATCAAAGTATCATTTGGATTTTCTTTATAGAATTTGTAGGCTGTTTTCAGAGCATCATCAAAGGCTATGGTGTCATAGATAGTTCCCATAACATCATTAGCATGAGAAGCGTGGTCGATTCTTCCTCCTTCTACCATCATGAAGAATCCATCCTTATCTTTTTTCAATAACTCTATACCTTTTTCAGTCATCACACTAAGACTTGGACTGTCAGATTTTCTATCTATTTCGTAAGGCATATGAGAAGCTTCAAAGGCTGCAAATGCCTTTTCTCCATCTTTAGGAACCCACTTTTTAAAATCTTTTGCTGAGTTCTGTCCTACAAATGTTTTGTATCCTTTTTCTTGGAATTCTTTTACAAGATTTCTATCATCTTTTCTTTTGCTTGCAAGTTCTCCATCTTTAGAAGTAAAGTGTCTGTATCCTCCCCCTGCAAAGTAATCAACATTGCTTTTTACATAATCTGATGCTATTCCATTTTCATCATCTCTATCTATATTATGAGAAGCAAACACTGCTGGTGTAGCATGAGTGATTCTTGTTGTTGTTACCAGTCCTGTTGCTCTTCCCTCTTCCTGAGCCATTTCAAGCAGAGTTTTCAAATCATTTCCATTTGTATCCTTTGCTATATATCCATTGTTTGTTTTATGTCCTGTAGCCAGTGCTGTTCCTGCTGCTGCTGAATCTGTAATAAGAGTATCTGCTGAATAAGTAGTAGTTATTGCTGAAAATGGAAGTGAGTTCATAAGAAGTTTTTCATCCTCTTTCATTACTCCTTTTTTGTACTCTTCTGTAATCTGTCTTTGAGCAGCTCCCATACCATCACCTATAAAGTAGAATATATATTTTGCCTGTGCAAAACTTGTAGCTGCCATAAGAAGCATACCTATTAAAACCATTTTTTTTCTGTTCATTGTCATTTCCTCCTTGATATTTTATTCTTGTTTCCAAAGGTATTCTACCTTCAGAATGTTAAAGGAGTTTTTCTTTTTTGTAAAATAAATGTAAAAAAGTGGGGGACTTATCAGCCTCCCACCAATTATATTTAAAAATTATTTTAACTTAATTTTTTCTCTCTTTTATTCCCTATATAATAAGGACTTTCATCACATATTCCAGCAAAAACAAAACCTTTACTTGCATAGTAATCATTTAATTCTTTGCTTTTCACACCGCAATCTAACCGGAATCTTTCTTTTCCATCTTGAATAGCTTTTTCCTCACAATATTTAAGTATTATTTCTCCAAGCCCTCTTATCTCTGGATCAGTAGTAAAATTATGAAGATAGTAAGCTGAAATATCATCATCCCATCTCTTGTCTTTCTCGAGAAGAACAAACATTCCAACTATTTTTTCTCCTATTTCAGCTACATACAATTCTCCATTATCTGCTTTGCTGGAAAAATAATTCTGATTATAGAAATTCAGATACCCTTCATTGTTCCACTGCTGTATACCTTTTCTGTCCATCCATCTGCATCTTTCTCTCAGCAACTCTACAACAGTTTCTACATCATCTCTTACACCTTTTCTAAAACTTACTTCTCCATATTCCACTTTATCACCTTAGTTTCTAAAAAATACTTTGTAAGCTCTGTAAGTTTCATATACATCTAGTTTAGATGAAACTTCAAAAGGTGAGTGCATAGCTAGCAGAGCTGGCCCTATATCAATAGTGTTGATACCTAAATGAGCAAGATACATAGCAACTGTTCCTCCTCCACCTTCATCTACCTTTCCAAGCTCTCCTATCTGCCAATTAACTTTAGCATCATTAAGCATTTTTCTTATCTTTCCTACATATTCTGCATCAGCGTCATTAGTTCCACTTTTCCCTCTTGCTCCAGTATATTTTGTAACTACTACTCCATATCCTATTTTAGCAGCATTCTGTGCATCATGTACACTTCTGAATATAGGGTCTATCCCTGCATTTACATCTGATGACATTGCATTGGAATTCCACAATGTTTTTCTAAGCATCATTTCATTAAAGTTTCCTTTTAGCTTATATATCATATCTCCTGTAACATAGTTGATATAGTCTGATTTAAGCCCTGTACTTCCTGTAGAACCTATTTCTTCTTTATCAGCTAGGAAACATACTGCTGTTCTCTCTGGAATTTCTTTAAGATCTATTATAGCCATCATAGAAGTATAACCACATATTCTGTCATCCTGTCCATATCCACCTATCATTGATCTATCAAATCCTAAATCTCTGCATCTTCCAGCTGGAACTAATTCCAATTCAGCAGAAATAAAGTCTTCTTCTATCATTCCATAATCTCTGTTTAATATTTCAAGAACTGTATATTTTATTTTTTCTTTTACATCTTTATCTTCTATAGAAGATGGAATACTTCCAACTATTATTTGAAGTTCTTCCCCTTTTATTACCTCTCCAGTTTTTCTATCTCCCTGTATTTTAGCAGAAAGATGAGGTAATATATCGGGAATAGTAAATACAGGATCTTCATCCTTTTCTCCAATAGTTATTTCAACTTTTTCTCCTGAAGCTAATACTACTACTCCGTGTAAAGCTAACGGAAGAGAAGCCCATTGATATTTCTTTATTCCTCCATAGTAGTGAGTTTTCATATATGCAAGATCAAGATCTTCATATAGAGGATTTCCTTTTAAGTCCAGCCTTGGAGAATCTACATGAGATACTACATAATTTATTCCGTTTTCTATATCTTCTTTACCTATAACAGCAAGAACGAGATTTTTACCTCTATTTACATAATATACTTTATCTCCAACTGTTAATTTATCTTTTTTTTCAGCATTTACAAATCCATTTTTCTCAACAAGTTTTATTCCTTCAGTTACAAATTCTCTTTCAGTTTTTGCCCCATCCAGAAATTTCTTATATCCTTCAGAGAAATCAAATACTACCTCTCTGCTGTCGATACAATTCCATCCATTTTCTTTTTTGTAATTCACTTCTACCGTCCTCCTTTTTAGATGTTATCTTACTCCCACAGTATACCATATATTAGAGCTTTTCTAAATAAGAAAGAAAAGAGTATTTTTATAAAAATAATGAATTCACAAATATTGAAAAAATAAAAAAGAGAAAGTTATAGTTTTCTATACTTCCTCTTTCCTTGCTGTTTTCTTCATTCTATTTTGCCATCTCTGCATCTGCCCATAATGTCAGCTGCTCTAGCATATCTTCATTTATCATTTGTTCTGTTGCTAGAATTTCTTTACTTTTGTTATACATTTTTCCTCCTGTATCAGATTAAATATTTATATAAATTTTTTAAATTCAAATATGACATAGAAGGTTATTATATATCTCTTTTTAAATTTTGACAAGTACTTATTATGTTAATTTTTATACAATTTAAGTGGTGTTGCTCTATTTGGCTTTTGATTTCTTATACTCTTCACACCAGACCATATGATCATTTACCATTCCAGTGGCCTGCATAAAGGCATAGCAGATAGTTGACCCTGCAAATTTAAATCCCTTTTTCTTCAATTCCTTACTCATTTTATCAGATATCTCAGTCTTAGCTGGAACTTCAGAAATATTTTCCCATTTATTTACTATTGACTTATTATCAGTAAATTTCCATATATATTTGCTGAAACTTCCATACTCTTCTTGTATCTTCATAAAAGCCTTAGCATTAGAAATCAAAGCATCTATTTTTAGTCTGTTACGAATTATCCCCTCATCTTCCAAAAGAGATTTTTTCTTTTTATCATCATATTCAGCAATTACTTTATAGTTAAATTTATCAAAAGCTTTTCTCATATTTTCTCTTTTTTTCAAGATAGTACTCCAGCTCAAACCTGCCTGCATAGTTTCCAGAATAAATATCTCAAAAAGTTTTTCATCATTAAATTCTGGTTTCCCCCACTCTTCATCATGGTATTTTATATCCAGTTCCCCTTTTGCCCACTCACATCTTCTGATCTCTTTCATTGCAGTACAACCCCCTGTGTTTTCAGCTTTTAATTTATTATATCTTTATTTGATTGCTCTTAGCAAGAACTTATTTAGAAATATACTTGATTCTTTAATATAAAAAGGAGGATAAGAAACTTCCTATCCTCAAATTTTTACACTATTTATTTTCTAATCTTTTATTTAATATTTCCGCTTCTTTTTCATAGCCTTTTTTTCCAAGAAGAGCAAACATATTAGCTTTGTAAGACTCTACTCCTGGCTGATTGAAAGGATTTACCCCTAGAAGATATCCACTGATTCCACATGCTTTTTCAAAGAAGTAGAACAGGTATCCAAGATTGAAAGGAGTAGCTTTTGGTATACTTACTACTAGATTTGGTACTCCACCATCTACATGAGCTAGAAGTGTTCCTTGTGATGCTTTCTTATTTACAAAGTCCATTCCTTTTCCACTTAAATAGTTAAGTCCATCTAAGTCTACTGCTTCCTCTTCTATAGTTATATCTTTTTCTGGATTTCCTATCAGTACAGCTGTTTCAAATAATTCTCTTCTTCCATCTTGTATATATTGTCCCATTGAATGAAGATCAGTACTGAAATCTGCTGCTGCTGGGAAAAGCCCTTTTCCATCTTTACCTTCTGACTCTCCGAATAATTGTTTCCACCATTCTCCAAGATAATGTAGTCTTGGCTCATAGTTGATCAACATTTCAATATTTTTTCCTTTTCTATTAAGAATATTTCTAATAGCAGCATATTTATAACAATCATTTTCTTCAAATGGAGCTGTGTATGCTTTTTGAGCTGCTCTTGCTCCTTCCATTAATTCATCTATATTTACTCCACTGCAAGCAATTGGCAGAAGCCCTACTGGTGTAAGTACAGAAAATCTTCCTCCTACATCATCAGGTATAACAAATGTTTCATACCCTTCCTCATCAGCAAGTTTTTTTAATGCTCCCTTAGCTTTATCAGTAGTAGCGTATATTCTATCCTTTGCTCCTGCTTTTCCATATTTTTCTTCAATATGTTTTTTCAATACTCTAAAAGCTATTGCAGGCTCTGTAGTAGTTCCTGATTTAGAAATAACATTGATTGAGAAGTCTTTTCCTTCTAATAGATCTAAAAGGTGAGAAAGATATGTTCCAGAAATATTATTTCCTACATAATAGATTTCAGGTGCATTTCTTTTTTCTTTTGAAAGGCTGTTATAGAAAGTATGTGAAAGAAAATCTATAGCAGCTCTTGCTCCTAAATATGACCCCCCTATACCTACTACGAGCAGTACATCTGAATCTCCCTTGATTTTTTCAGCTGCTGCTTTTATTCTTTGAAATTCCTCTTTGTCATAATTAGTAGGAAGCTCTATCCACCCTAGATAGTCATTTCCAGCTCCTGTTTTTTCATTTAAAAATTTCTCAGCCACAGCTACCTGTTCTTTCATCATAGACAGTTCAGCTTCGTTAAAAAATCCTAATGCTTTTGAATAATCCAATGACAGTTTTTCCATTTTGTTTCCTCCCTGTTTATTACCTTATCTATTTCTTATTTTCTAACTTTTCTATCCTTACCTTAAGCTGATCTATTATTATTTCATTTTCATTTACTCTTCTTTTTAACAATTCTACAGTTTCATTTATATTATCTATTTTTGAATTATAAGTCTCTGTATCAAATCCTATTTTATTCAGTTCTTTTGAAAACTCAAGAATTAAAGCTTCAAGTATATTCAAATCTTCTTTATTGGCCTTTTCAAGATCTACTTTGTCTAGTACTTTTGAAAGATCATAAGCAAACTCATATCTAGATACAGGATCTCCTCCATTAAATTTATATGAATTTTCTTTTATTATTCCTTTTTTTACAAGATTTTCTACTGAGGAATAAGCCCAATGCTCTTTGTTAAGATCTTCATAACCTAAAGCAGCAAATCCTATGTTGAAAATCATAAAGTTAATTATTAATATTTTTTTCAAAACCTTAATTTTCCCTCACCTCTTCCTGTATAATTTCTGAATAATCTACCTATTTAAAAATTATTTTAAATAGAAACGCTCTACTTTCAGTATATCACAATGCCCTCTTGCTGACAACGAAAATCAAGGTAAAAAAATTCCTATTTATCATAAGCCATTAAAATATATCACTATAAAAAAGGAAAATAAAATTAATAGAGTATGGCTATAATATAATCTTTCCCCAAGATATTTTATATATAGAAAAGGAGCTTCTTCCCCAGAAGCTCCTTTTCACCAAATATTGACTTTTAAAATTTTTTTATATTTTTGCAATAATATCTTAGTTTAAAATCTATTATCTTTTGTTTCCTAAAAAATTTTTAATATGTATATACTCAATAATAATTTTTACTCTATTATATATATTTTAATTGGAGCTCCACATTTAATATCACCTAAAGATCTTATATTTATATAGTCTCCAAGTTCTATATATTCTTTACTTTTTTCTCCCTTTTCTTTACATGAAATTATTTTATATGGTTCCTTTGAAAAAAGAATATTATCTCTCATAGTTTTTATATATCTGAATATCTTTAAATCTAACTTTCTTTCCAAACCAAATTTTCTTCCACTATAAAGAACTCCTGCTGAATAATATTTAATATCAAATTCTTCAAGTGTTTCTCTTTTTATCTCCATTCTTGCTTCATTTTTTATAATTATATTATTTTCTATTAATATTTTCATTTGAGCTTTAATTACACTTTTTAGACTATTCCTTGCAAATTCTCTTCTCATTTTTCCATATTCCAAATTTCCTTGGTCATTCATAAACATAATTACATCGTTAAGCTCTGAAGTCAGAAAAGGAAGTTCATAAGGAGGAGCTATTTTCCTTTCCACTCTTCTTCTTTCAGTTCTAATTCCAGTTGCTATATCTATTACTGCTCCTATTCTGTTTATAGCATGTACTGCCCATTCATCTTCAATTAAATATGTATACATAAGGCTCTGTTTTCTTTTTCTTTCATAATCATCATTGTACAAATATGTTGTAAGAAGAATACAATACAATACCTCCATTGGTTCACTAAGCTTTACTAAAGATTTCTTTGAAATCTTATCTGCTTCATTGTCAACTTCTTCAAATATCTGAAATATTTTATCTTTTGCATCCTCCTCTAATATGGCAGGAGATACCCACCCATTTTCCAATATAAATTTTGAATATATTCTCTTTATTATTTCTTTAGTAAATTCTGTATAACCTACAATATTTTTCAATCCTGTAAGTTCTCTATGGGGCTTATCACCTTCTTTCATTTCTGAATTTATTCCAGAACCAATAGGATTCCACAAAACAGTTCTGTCCTTTCCTCCTGTTGCCATATATACATATTGCGCAATAAATCCCCCATATTTATTTCCTGTTAAATGTATTTCATCTCCCTCTTCAGCATAATTTTCTTTTACATATTTATAAAGCCAATATCCAGCTACAAGAGGTGCATAATTTCTCTCATACATTTTCATATCATCAACTGTAATAACATCTTTTTTGATACTTATGAGTTTTTCTCCACCATTAAATGCAATAATTATTTTATTTTTTCTTTTAAAAACAGTTCCTTTAAAACTTCCTTTATATTTATTATTTAAAATTTTTTCATTTTCTTTTAAATATAATTTACATATATCACTGTATCTTACACCTAAGAGAAATTTCCATTCTGAAAAATCAAAAAAAGGTCCTTTTCTACCTTCTAATCTATACTTCATAAAAAGCCTTTTATCATTTCCTGTATATTCACTTACTTTTTTTTTCTTTAAATTTGTACTTGGACTCAATATACCCCATAATTCTTTTGTATTTAATATGTTTGTCACTAAATCACTAGATTCAGCCTTTTTTATATTTTCTTTATTTAGATTTTCCCAATTCAAATAACTCATTTGACTAAAAAAGGCATAATCTATATCTCTCATATTTTGTCCTCCTGCTTTAACCTTGTAACAACTCTTTCACTATCTAAATTATATACTATTTTTTTAATTCTTCCATTAATTTAAAAATTTCATTCATATTCATATCAAACATTCTACTATTTTCGTCTATAATAGAAAAATATTTTCTTACTTTTTCTGCCCCAAACTCATCTTCTAATTCCTTCCAGAATTTTGATGTCTTGGGAAAAAATCCTAATGTATCACTTCCTATTGAATCCATCCAAAAACGAATTTCATAATCAGGACTTAATACCTTATTCAATGTTTTAATAGTAGTATCTCTATCTGTTCCCTCTTTCTTGTATTCTATGATATGTTCTTTTCCTTTAAATTTTATAATTATATCAAATCCCATATCATTTTCTGACTCTCTTGCTTCTCCGTCTAAATCTCCTGTCTTAAGAAACTTCTCACAACATTTTATTATTTCCTCATCATATTCACGCCAATCTACCCATAAAATTCCATTATCATCCCAAAGTATATCAATTCTTTCTTCCAACTCTGCATTCAAATATTTTATTATATTTTCCATCTTCCCCTCCAAAAAAATTTAATCTTAAATTTTAGTTTATTCCTTTTAAGTATATCTTTTCTATTGTTTTATTCTCTTTTTCAATATTTTTTCTTTAAATATAGTTTACATTATTTTTTTCATAAAATAAAGCATCCCTTTTTAATATACAATTATTTCTATAATCTTTTACTATAAAAAAACATTTAAATACAGTATAATCAAGATAGGTTAAATTTAAATACAGGAGGTAATTCTTATGAAAGTTTTGATATTAAATGGAAGTCCAAGAATGAATGGAAATACTAGAACTGCTCTAAAAGCTATTGAATCTGGAATAGATACTTTATCTAATCAAGTAGAATTTGTAGATATAACAAAATACAAATTGAGTGGGTGTACAGGATGTAACAGCTGTCATACTAATGGTGGAACTTGTATTATAAAAGATGATTGTATTCCTCTAGTAGAAAAAATATGTGAAGCTGATACTGTAATATTTGGTTCAGCTGTTTACTGGTGGGGAATAACTGCTCAGCTTAAAATGCTCATTGATAAAATGTATTTCAAAAATGCAATTCTTCCTAAACAAAAGAAAAATATAGGAATAGTAGCAGTTGGAGCTGATGAAGTAAATGGGGAACAGTATGATCTTATCAGCAGACAATTCAAATGTATCTGCGAATATTTAGACTGGAACCTTGTTATAAATGAAGCTATCTCTGCTGGCGATATAGGAGATATGGCTAAACAAATTGAAAGAATCAAAGAATTAAAAGAAATTGGAAGAAGGCTAAAATAAATATTTTATTATTATCTATATACATATTAAAAAAAGCTGAATATCAGCTTTTTTTAATATACTATTTTTTATTCTATTGTATTTTTATTAAAATCAAAAAATCTTCCTTAAACTTATTCAATAAACAATACATACTTATCTAAAGCTAGCTAAAACAAATAATTTTAGTCAGCTTCTTTTTTATTTAATTTTTTTGAAGAAGTAAATTTTACACTTTTCTTGGGATATATTGTCATCAATTCTCTTGTTAGTGGATTTGATATTATTCTTGGCTTTCTTTCCAATATTTCAAAAGTTCCTTTTTCTATAAACTTTATTTTTCCATTAGCTATCAAAGCTTCTTCTATTGTTTTTAAAAAATTCTCTATCTCTTTTAATGCCTGATTTATATCAATCTTTTCATTGCTCAAGTCCCTGTATACTTTTGCAAATCTTCTTTTATTCACTGCTTTCACCTCTTCTGCTCACTGAGTTTTTTAATCCTTCTCCTGCTCTAAATTTTAATACTTTTTTAGGTTGAGTATATATCTCTTTGGGATGCTTTGGAATCACTATTTTTCTTGATTTTACATCTTTTTCTTCAAATATTCCCCAATTCTTAAATACTACTTTTTTATCTTCATCGATAGCTTTAAATAATGCCTTCCAGAAATTATCTATTTTTTCTTTCGCTTCTTTCTTACTTTTAAGTCCATTTCTTTCTTTATAAAATTTAATAAATTCTGTCTCTGTCATTTTTCCTCCAATAGAATTATATTTTAATTTTTCTCTATAATTATTCTCTTTTATATATTTATATTTTAATCTCTGTTTCACACTTCGAAAATATTCTATAATACCAATAATTATGCAAGTGTTCTCATTTGTATAAAAAAGCGAACTTTTAAAAAGTATTTTTTCATCTTATTATACTCTTTAATATTAAAAATATCAACTTAAAAAATAAATGTAATTTTTAATAGTGTCAAAAAACAAGTACTGAAAAAATAAGGACTTAAAGTCTGTTAATGTTCGCTTTCTTATACAAATGAGAACTGTCCGTTTTAAATTATTTCTTAAAGTAATTTTTTTCTTTAAAATATAAAAAAAGCAGAAATTTTAAGTCTAGTACACTCACTAGACAAAACCTTCTCTGCTTTTAATATTTAATACCAATCTCTTGATTTTTCTAATGCTTCTCCCAACTCTTTCTTTTCTTTTAAAGCTTTTTCTATTAACTCCTCTAGATTTTCATAATTTTCCTTACGAATTTTTTCTCTAATTTCTTCAAAATATTTCTGAAGTTTAGATAACCCTAAATTTCCACAGACTCCTTTATATGTATGAGTTGCTATTTCTAATTTTTGATATTTTTCATCTTTACAGATTTCTCTTATTCTTTCTACATTTTCTCCTCTAAAAAATCTTTCTAAAAATCTTTTATAAAGCTTTTCATCTTGACAAAACCTTAGCAATGTCACCTCAATATCAGTTCCATGCTCCTTCAATACCTCTTTATAATTCATAATTACTCCCTCATATTTTTTTATTCAAATAATGAATCTTATATTTATTTCCTCCCCATTCAACTACTTTAGCTTTAATTTGAACTGGTGTTCCATCATTAAGTTCTGTTTCTTCATTGTAGAATCCATTTTTACAATTACTTATTTTAGAGCATCTTCCACATGGCATTGGAGAATGCCACATAAGAGTATGACATTTTTCTCCCAAGCACTCTTCTCTTTTCTTTCCAAATTTTTCACAAGCAGGTTGATTGATATACATTATTTCAGAAGTCTCTGCATCAGATATAAAGACCATATCAAAAATTTGATCCAGCATCCATTCTACATTTTTTAAATGGTTGATAGGAGAATATTTTTGCATTCCCTCTGTAAATATTTTATATTTATTCTTTCCTGAAATCTTAGCTGATATCAATGCCATATCTGCATTGTAGTACAGTGAATCATAGTCATCTTTATGAGAAGTTTTACATACTCCAGCTGAACATGTTATCTCTGCATCTTTTATCAGTTCAAAAAATTTATTCATCTTTTCTTCTAATTTTTCTTTAGATATAGCTCCCAGAGCAAATACCACAAATTCATCTCCACCTATCCTTGAGATATCATCTATTTCCAAAAAGCTTTTTCTCAAGCTTTCTGCTATCTTTTTAAGAATTTCATCTCCCTTTACATGCCCTTGTACATCATTTATTTTTTTGAAATTATCAACATCAATTATAATAAAAGTTCCTTCTACATCGCCATTTTCCAATAGCTTGTTCACTCTTGATTTCATCTCTCTTCTATTCAACAGTCCAGTGAGTGGATCGTGCTGTGAATGATATTTTAAATCAAAAATCATATTTTTTATATTCAAATCAATTTCTTCTGAACCTACTACTTTAACTAATTCTTTATCATCTAAATTTAAAAGATCCTCTATTTTCCCTGAAGAAATGATAGCCTTATCTTCAATAAACATCTGATCTAATTTTTCTTCTGATACAGGAGGAGAATAATAATACCCCTGTGCATACTGACATCCCATCCCTTTAAGAGTATCCACCTGTTTTTCTGTTTCCACTCCCTCTGCTACCACCACCAGATTGAGCTCTTTAGCCAGATTCATTATTACTTTAAGCATTATTTTACTATTTTTATCTTTTTCTATGCTGTGTACAAAGCTCATATCTAATTTTAAGATATCAATAGGAAGCTTCGACAGCATATTCAAAGAGGAATACCCAGTTCCAAAATCATCCATTTCTATTATAAAACCAATTTTTTTAAGTCTTTTTACTCCTTCTATTATCTGCTCCGAATTTTCTGTATAAGCTGATTCTGTTATTTCAAGGTGCAGAAAATGAGGAGATATATTATATTTTTTTAGCATATCTATCAATATTTCAGGAAGATTGTTGTTATATAAATTTATACGAGATACATTTACTGAAATTGATAAATTATCATATTGTTTTTCTTTCCATTCTTTTAATTTTTTACAAGCTTCCTCCCACACAAAATGATCTATCTCTGTGATAAACCCGCTCTTTTCAAAAATTTCTATAAATATTCCTGGAGATATCATTCCCAATTGAGGATGATCCCATCTTACCAAAGCTTCTACTCCTACTATTTTTTCAGTTTTAAAATCATATTTAGGTTGATAGTAAACTTTAAATCTTTTTTCAGCAAGAGATGGTCTCATATCATTTATCATTATCTGCTCTTGAAGAAGTTTTTTACGAATAGAATCATCATAGTAAGCATATTTAATATTATATTTATTTTTCACCATACTTGCAGCAATTATAGCTCTGTCACACATTAACTCTATAGAAATATTTTTATTCCTTACCTGATATATTCCACAACGTATAATAATATTTATATTTTCATTAAACTCTGATACTCTTTTAGATATATTATCCAAAAGTTCTTTTATATTTAATGCATCTGTAATACATATAAGAAAGTGATCTGCTTCTGATCTTCCACAGATTCCATGTTCTCCTATTTCATCTTTGATTATGTCTGCTATGTATTTAAGAAGGGCATCCCCTACTTTACTCCCATATATATCATTTACAAGTTTAAATCTTTCTATGTTAACGAAGATGATATAATAATTTTTTTGTGGAATATCTTTAAAAAAATTAGTACACTTAAAATAGAAGAAATCTTTGTTATATATACCTGTAAGACTATCTTTTTCTATTTTATTTATAAAAGATGATGATTCACGTATTTTAATAATATTAGCTAATCTATGAAGAATAATAGCTGGTCTGTAAGGCTTTGTTAAAAAATCCGAAGCCCCTCTTGATAAAGCTTCCACTTCTGAGGATTCATCTTCATATTGTGTTGTCACTATTACAGGAATATGAACTAACTCTTCATCTTTTAATTTTTCAGATAAAAAAGCATAGCCATCCATTACTGGCATAACGATATCAAGAAGTACTGCTGAAATTTTATCCTTTTCCTTTCTCAGTATTTCCAGAGCTTCTTCTCCATTTTCTGCCTGCAAAACTCTATATTCAGAATCTAATATATTTTTTAATATCAATCGATTCATATAGTTATCGTCAACTATCAACACTATTTTTTTTCTCTGCATCATTTTCCCCTTTTATATTTTCTTTCTAAAAAGAAGTCTATTTCTTTAAATAATCTCAACTCTTTTAAATCTTGATTTGTAATATTAGAAATTCCTATAATAACATATTAGAAATAAATTGGCTTCCTCTATCTTCAATTTTTGATCATACTTTTATTTAAAATAAGTGTTTATTTCATTATATATCTATAATTCTAAAATTTCAACTAAAATATTCCTGTTTAATTCTGATTTATTTTCTAAGTATAATTTGAGTCTTTTGTATTCTAAACCTTTTCTTCCATTATATATTTTATAATTTTTATTTTTTCAGTAAAATTAATAATAATATTAGATAGTTCTTATATTTTATTATTATCAATATACATATAATCAATAATATTTATTTCACAATTCTTCTTTATTTAATTCACGAATTAGTTTTAATTTTTTTATTTTATTGATTTTTATTTATAATTTATCTTTTAAATTAAGGAAAATGTTGTTGGCTTAAAGGTTCTATGCTATAATTTTATTAGCAATTAATATAATTTTTTTTCTCTAGCTAACATAGTTTTTTAGAGCTTCTATAAATATAAACCAAAAATAAAAAAGATTCTTAAATATATGTTGGTTTCATTCTTTTTCTACTCCATAAGAAGAACTTTTCATTTATGAAATTTATTTCATTGCTGAACTCATCATATGATTAAAATAGATTTTAAATAATAAAATGAGAGGAGCACCATATATGACAACTATATCATTATCATCATTATATTTACTTAAACAATTTTGCATTAGTAACTATGTTGAATGTAATGCTGATAAAGCTTTATCTTATCTAAGTAAAAATATTCATTGGTTTGGCATATCTGCTACTGAAGACATACATAACTTTCAAGAAGCTGAAAAGTTTATAAAACAGGAGATTTTACAATTATCAGAACCATATAAAATTGAATTTCTTGAAGAAGATGAAAAAATAATTTCTACTGATTTTGGAACATCAACTATTAAAATACATCTTACTGGAAATGGACTTCATTTATTGTGTAGAATTACTGCTGTAACTAAAAAAGAAGGAAATCAACTGAAGATTTATGAACTACATACTTCTGTTCCTGGTGAACCTTTGTATATGTATAGAGAGGCCAAAACACTCAATTTTAAATCTGTTGCTTCAGAAAAGCCAAATAATAAAAAATCATTTAAAAAGAATAAATCTTCAGAAAAAATTCCATTAGATCACCGTAATATTGTTACAGTTATTTTGGTAGTAATCGCATTAATTGGTGCAATTATAATTTTTGCTTCATATCTAATGAAACTTCAATGGAATACAGCTACTTCAACTATTAAAACTGCTTCAATTGCTGGTACCCAATGTGTATCCAATGCAATTTCTGCTGATCAGTTTGTTTTATCAAATATAGCACAGATAATTGGCGAAAATGACTCTCAAGAAGTTTCAAATTTATTAAATAATATGCAAAAAAATACTGATTTTAGAGAGATTATAGCAATTTTTAACAATGGAAGTTATTTTTCTTCTATTAAAAATACACCAAAAGTAATTATTAAAACTATGAAAGAAATTGAATTTTCAAGTAATGATAGTATTAGTAATACATACTATGGAGATACTGGAAAAAAACAGGTTGCATATCGTAGTTATATAATTTCCAAAGAAAAAAAGATAGGAATACTCTATGGTATTGTTGACCTTTCAAAGTACTATGTCCCAAGTATCATGGAATTTTATAATGGAAAAGGATTTTCTTATGTAATAGATGCACAAAATGGCGATTTCCTTATATACACAACTAGAACCATGTCACAAGGAGCATATCGAGATTTTTATTCTACACTTGGTGAATCAGAAAATAATAAAATAATATCTGAATTAAAAGATATATTTCTTTCTGGAAAAAGTGGAAGTACAATATTAAGTATGCTTGGAACTAAAACTTATATGTATTTTGTCCCAATTGAAAAAAACTCTAACAGATATCTTATTACTATGATCCCATATGAAATAATGAGAGAAGAATCAGCAGGACTTGTTTATATTGTAATCTCTTTTATTACTGTAGTGTTATTGGCAGCAACAAGTATACTTATATTTAACATCCGGATCTCTAGAACAAAAGCAAAGGAACGTGGATATAGAAATATGCTCTTTCATCTATTATCTGAAAATATTGACAGTGTATTTTTTATTTATGACACAGAAAATAAAATATTGGATTATGTTTCTGAAAATACAAAAAGAATTTTAGGAATAGAAAAAAATGAATTTACTAAAACTTCATTTATCCATAATAATTTAGTTCCTAATTTACATGAACAAAAACAAATAGCAGAGGCTATGAAAAAAAATATAACTTTCATATTCAATATCCATATTGTAATCCCATGAATGGAAAATGTCAGCTTCTGCAACTCAGTGGTTATGTTCCCAATGATGAACTATGGCAGAATAAATGGATTTTCTGCATAGATGATCGTACAGATGACATTTTAAAAGAACGTAAACTAAAACAAGCTGTAATGGAAGCTGATAAAGCAAATTCTGCAAAAACAGAATTTTTAGCAAATATGTCTCATGATATTCGTACTCCCATGAATGGTATCATTGGAATAACTCAGCTTGCCCTTATAGAAAAACCAGATATAGATAAGATGTATGAATATATGAAAAAAATTTCAGCCTCATCTTCTTTTTTACTTTCTTTGATTAATGATATTCTTGATATGTCTAAAATTGAAAGTGGAAAAATTGAATTAAATCTGCAACCTTATTCTATGAAAGAACTTCGGAGCTATTTAGAAAGTGTAATATATCCACTTTGTTTAGATAAAAATTTAAACTTTTCTATTGTCTTAGATGAAACAAAGTGTGTTTTTCTAGATAAACAACGTTTTAACCAAATTCTACTTAATCTTCTTTCAAACGCTATTAAATTTACAAATAAAAATGGAAAAGTTAAAGTTTCTTTATTTACACAGAGAAAAGAAAAAAGCACATCTGATTTTATATGTTGAAGATAATGGAATAGGTATGTCACAAGAATTTCAAAAGGAAATGTTCATGCCTTTTACACAAGAAAGTAGAAAGATTATAGGTATGAATGGAACTGGTTTAGGTCTTGCAATAGTTAAAAAACTTGTTGATATTATGGGTGGGAAAATTAAAGTTGAAAGTAATTTAGGTACAGGCAGCCGTTTTATTATTGAAATGGAAGTTGATATAGCAGAAACTCCAAAATTTGAAACAGAAGCTGAAGATAATAACTCTCAATTCAATAATTTAAATGGTTTCCGTATTCTTCTTTGTGAAGATAATTTCATTAATCAGGAAATTATGACAAATATTTTAAAGATTATGGGAATGGAAGTTGATATAGCTGTTAATGGAAAACAAGCAGTAGAAAAGTATCTTGATCATGAAGAGGGATATTATGGGGCTATATTAATGGATTGTAGAATGCCAGTTATGGATGGATATGAAGCTACAAAAAGAATCAGAATGGCACACAAACCTGATGCAAAAATACTTCCAATAATTGCATTAACAGCTGATGCCTTTGAGGAAGATAAAAAACATTGTATTGATGTAGGAATGAATGATTTTCTCGCAAAACCTGTCATTATTGAAGAGCTTAAAAAAATATTGATAAAAAACATCTATAAAACGAGAGGAAAGTAATGAAAAAATTAATAATATTAATAACAGTTTCACTACTAGGAGTAAACTTGTTGACTGGGTGTGGAAAAGACAATAAAATAAAAGTGGAGGATAAAAAAGAAAATATAGTTTTAACATTCTTTGGTTTTAAAGTAGGAGAAACACAATATGAGATGCTGGAAAAATTAATTAATGGCTTTGAAAGTGAAAATCCTGGAATAAAAATTAATTATGAAGGTATTGCCAATGCTGATGGATATCTTGATTTATTATATAAACGTATTGATGGAGAAGAAGCAGATGATTTATTTATGCTAAATCCTTTTGCTTTTACAGTGGCAAAAAAAAGAGGATATATAGGAACTTACATCTATGATTTAAAAAATGAGGATTTTTTAAATCAATATAATGATACAATCCGTGCTTTGATGAATATTGATGGACATGTTTTAGCTATTCCAATGGAATCTAGTGCTATTGGTTTACTTGTTAATATAGATTTACTTGATAAATATGGACTTGATATTCCTGAAAACTATGGAAGTTTTTTAAACTGCTGTGAAGTATTGGCAAAAAATAGAATAACTCCTATTGCAGTATGTTTTGTTGATGGAGGTATTTCTTCAGGACATAATTTTGCTATTGGCCGTTCTTTATGTGATATTGACTTAAATTCTCTTGACTTTGAAGCTTTAAAAAGTGGAAGAAAATCTATTGGAGAAATTTTTCGCCCTGGATTTGAATTAGTAAAAGAATTTACTCAAAAAAAATACTGGAAGGTCATTGAGCCAGAAGCAAATAGAGACTGGGCTGAAGATGGTGAAATGTTTATAAAAGGTGAAGTAGCATTTATAATTGTTGGAAGCTGGAGACTGCCTAAGTTTAAACTAAAAAATATATCTTTTACCTATAAATTTATTGCACTTCCATTTAGTGATTCTGGAAATATAGCAATAATCAGAGCTTCCACTCCTATTTGTGTCAATTCTAAAGGAAAGCATCTTGACCTTTCTCTCAAATTTCTAGAATATATAAGTCAAGTAAAACATGTAGAAGCATTTACAATAAGTCAAAATGCTCTTAGCCCATTAAAAAATGGAGTAAAACCAGTAGCTATTTTGGAAGATATAAATAAAACAATTCAAACTGGAAGAATAACTACTGATTCAGACCCACGATTTCCTTTTGCTGTTTTAACACAAAGTGCAAATATGTGTAAAGCTATTGCTTCAGGAAAAATGACAGTTGATGAAGCTGTTGTATATTTTGATACAATTGTAAATAAGCAAATTGAAACCCCAAAATAATAGAATAGCCTAATTCTGAAAAAAGGCCAGTCAAAAATTTTTTATTGACTGGCTTTGAAATTTTTTCTTTACCAAATTATAAAACCCCACCTCAATATTTAAAGAATGTGTAAATTCTTTAAAATCCTAAATCTTCTTTTACTAAAATTACTTTTATTCTTCCTACATGTCTGCTGTAACGTGTAATTAATATCTGGCAGCATACTGTATCTGGTTTTTTACAGTCATAGCAGCATCCAGTTTTTTTACAAGGAGTGTCTATATCAAATCTCTGAGCATTAAGGGGTGCAGCCGTATTTCTTGCACGAGACATTGCATCTTCTACACTTTTTACAACCTTGTTCATTCCTATTATCATCACCACATGCTTTGGTCCATAGCATAGAGCTGCTACTCTATTTGAATTTCCATCTATATTTACCAGGACTCCATCTTCTGAAACAGCGTTGCTGCTGGCAAGAAAATAATCACAAAAGAAAATATCACGCATAAGTTTTTCAGCTTCTTCCTTTGAAGAACTCTGCTCCCTATCAATTACAGTATAGTTTCCATTTTTTATTGCATCTTTTAGTCCTATTTCCTCTATACTTGCTGACCCTCCCCAACCTACACTGCTTTCTGCTGGAATAAGTTCAAGAGCTTTTTTCAAAGCATCTTCTTTTGTGTCTACAAGATATGCCTCCATATTTCTTGATTTCAAAGCTTTGACTAACTGCTCTCCACGTAGAGAATCTCTCATTTCCTTTACTGTCATAACATTTCCCTCCCTATGTAAAATTAATCTACACTAATTTTATTACTGAGCATATACATATTCTTATTATTTAATTATACCTTTACATTCCAAGTTTTTCAAGCATATGCAAAAGTCCCTCACTGTCATTATCCAAAGTTATTTTATCAGCATATTTTTTTACCTCATCAGGAGCATTGCCCATAGCTACACCCATTCCAGTTGCTGTAAGCATATCTATATCGTTGAAATTATCTCCAAAAGAGATTGTCTCCTCAATAGAAATATTTTTTATCTCACATAATACTTTTACAGCATTAGATTTTAAAGCTTTTCCGTCCATTATCTCTAAATATGTATCTTTTGATCTGTACACTGAAAGTTCAGGATATTTTACTTTTAATATATTTTCTATTTCAGCTATCTTTTCAGGCTCTCCCATGCACATTATTTTATGTACCTCTGCATCTTTTTCGAGAATCTCTATAAAATTATCCTCAATACATTTTAGCGTAGTTATCTCTTCTTCCTGCCTTATCCAGCAGTCGCTTCTATTAAAAGATATCCACAAACTTCCTGAATAAATACTTATACACATATTATTCCATTTCTCTTTAATATATCCTGTTATCTCATCAGCTTTTTTTTGACTCATTCCATTACTTTTGATAATTTTTCTGTCTGTATCTAATACCAGTCCTCCGCTATATGCAACTATTGGCGATTCTAAATCAGCAGCCTTCTGTATTGTATATATTCCCTCTGGCATTCTTGCTGATACTAAAATAAAGGGTATTCCTTTTTTTTCTATTTCCTTTATTTTTTTCTTTGTATTTTCTCTTACTTGATGTGTTGAGTCCAGAAGAGTTCCATCTATATCGCTGAATATCATCTTATATTTTTTCATCTTTTCCCCCTGTAAGTATCACTTTAATTTCATTCAGACTTATATTTTTAATTATCATATATTTATTATAACTAAAAAAAATCATAAAGTATATTCTATATTTCAGGGAAATCAGATATTTAAATTATAATTACTATCTTTTAGCAATCATTTCAACTTCAACTTTTGCTCCCATTGGTAATCCTGCTACTGAAAAACATGATCTGGCAGGATAAGGACCCTCAAATTTTTTCTTATACAATTCATTCATCACTACAAAATCACGCATATCTATTAGGAATACTGTACACTTAATAACATTAGAATTGTTAAGTCCTGTAGCTTCTAATACAGCTTCTAAATTTTTAAAACATTGTTCAAATTGTGCCTCAAAATTTCCATCAACAAATTCTCCAGTTGATAAATTCATAGATGGCTGACCTGAAAGATAAATTGTTCCATCAGTTTCTACAGCATGTGAAACTGGAAAAGTCATTTTAGTATTTTCTGGTACATTATATACATTTTTTTTCATAATAAATTCCTCCTATTCTAATTTTTTTAGAATTATAATATATAGATTTAAAAAACAATTACATATAGTTGATATTTCAACTAATTCTAGTGTAATCCATTTTAGTTGAATAGTCAACTATTTTTTATTATATATTACCTCTATACAATTATTAAATTTTTTCTGTATAAATACATAGAGTAGAATTATTTTGACTTTCTTTTTCTCCTGCGACGTTATTAAAAAATCTGAATTTTGAAAAGCCTCCTGTTCTTAGTTCCATACTTATAGATTCCTTATCAAAGATATGATTCCAAATATTATAACACTCACAATCATTCTCTGTTATAATTATATATTGCTCTAAAGATGTCAATGTATCTTTGTATATTTTATTTCTCTGAATACATGAATATGGTATTTCACTCCAAAATCCTCTATCTGCATATGTTATCTCTACTTTTTCTTCAAACTCTCTAAAGAAGACCTCTGTAAATACATCTAAAATTAGTATTCCTCCAAATTTCAAAGCTTTGCATATTTTATCTAATAGAATTTTTCTTTCCTCTGGAGAAAGTACTCCAAAATCACAGTATATCAAAACTGCCATATCAAATTCATTCTCATAATCTATTTCCAAATAGTTCATATATTTATATTTTATCTTCATATTTTTTTCTGCTGCTGAGTTTACAGCATACTCTATTGATCTCTTTGAAAAATCTATTCCTGTCACTTCAAATCCTTTTTCATAAAACTTTTCTGCATATATTCCAGGACCGCATCCTAAATCAAGAATCTTCTTTCCCTTCATATCTGGTATCAAAGAAGTTATCCATTCTACTGATTTTTCTATAAATCTATGATTCCTTGAAGCACTTTCTATATCTGGACTAATATGAGCTTCCAACATAAATTTAGATATATGCTCATCATCCCAAAACTTTTTACTGCTTGGTGTATATTCTACAGGTATTCCTTTGAGGTATTTCATTATTTTTTTATTCATGATATGTCTCCCTTTTGAATTATTCTAGTGATATGAGAATAAAAAAAGCTATGGTTTTACCCACAGCTGGAAAATCATTATACCCAGTGTGAAATAAATGGCTGAAATCATATGAACACAAAAAAGCTGATATTAACAGCTTAAAAATTTTGTTCAATTATGATTTACCCTTCATTTCCACGACATTCTCATATTACTGATTGTATAATATCAAGTATGTTGGACTACCTCACCTCAAATAGAATATTTTCTCATATCACTAAGAATATCTTACTACAGAAAAAAATTGTTGTCAAAAAATAAAAAAACTGCCTTATCTAAGACAGCTTGATTTCTTATTGGTGGCTGGGCTGGCTGGATTCGAACCAGCGCATGACGGAGTCAAAGTCCGTTGCCTTACCGCTTGGCGACAGCCCAACAACAGTATAATAGTATCAAATTTAGCTTTGTTTGTCAATAAAATTTTTAAAAAATTATAAAAAAAGAATATCTCTTTTTAAAAAGCTTGTAAAAAAACTAAAATATTTTATCTTCTTATAGATTTTACCTTAGTTGCAACTAATGATTTACAAAGTTTCAACTTCTCTTTCTTGTTTTTAAACTATAAAGATGATATATTTTGAGTAATACTTTAAATAAATTTAGAAAGGAAAGATTATGACTAAAAATGAATTGTGGGAAATTTGGGAACTTGCAAAACAAGGAAATACATATTCTAGGAAACCCCTTCCTGTTGAATATGTAAAAGAAGCTGAAGAATATATAAATGGCATTAACAGTACTATTGAAAAAAGACAAACATCTTGGTCTGCTAAATATCCTGTAGTGTTACTTAAAGAGATAGGGACAGAAAATGAATCTATGGCTAAAAGAATACTTTTTGTTATTTCACAATGGAGAAGAGAAGGAATTATAGTTGATTACTACTATATGTTTGATGACATAGATATTGCAGTAAAAATTGGCTACTCTCTTCCTAGTGTTATTGAAGAGTCTATTATCAGATTCAAAAAAAATCTTTCTGTTGATTCTATAGAGCCTATTATTGAAAAATTATGGAAATACTATACTGATGAAGATTTTGCAAAATTTGCTGACATTCTTTTTAAAAGTAATATAAATACTCTCATAGAAAAGAAAAATGAAAGTCATATGTTTTTTACTCTTTTAATCACTGGCTCTCTTCTTTACAAAAAAGACCCAGTAAAATACGAAAGATATCTTAAACCTATAATAGATTATGCAGAAAAATTTGCTGATATCTCTACATGTATGATTTTATCTAAAATTTATCCTGTTTCAAAAGAGGCAGAGGCTCTCCTTATTAAATTGATAGTGGAAAATGAAGGGGCTAGAGTAAATATATATAAATTTGGTTTCCATAGAGATTTTAAAAAATTAAAAAAATTCTGTGATGATAAAAATATTCCAGAATCTTATTCACTTTTGCTCCTTATTCTTGAAGTAATGAATGAGTACAAAAGTGATACAAAGAAAATTGTTCAATATTTTACAGAAGCATATCAAGAAAATAGAGAAGAATTTATGAAAGTTTACTCTAGATTATCTGATAAACTTAACTCTGTCAAAGCTCTTTTCCTCCTTGCTGTTATGATAAAAAACAATGATAAGGAAGAGAAGTTAAAAGAAGAAGAAATAAATGCTGATATAATTAGATATGTGGAATATAGATTTAAAAATAAAAATACTAATGTTTTAGAATATTTAAAAGGAAATATTTCTAAAGAAGAGGTATTAAAACAATATGTAAATGGCAATCTGCATATGGTAGAACATTTTTATACTGCTGTTGCCTCTATGTATACTCATAGCTCAACTGCAAGAAAACTCTTGGATATCTATATGGAGCTTGCTGAAAAAGACACTTATCACTCAAATGAAATAAGAATATATAACTATTTCATTGATGGAAGAGAGAAATGGCTTGATAAATCTCCAATAGACAGTGCTGAAGTTTTAATAAAATATGGATTTCCATTTAAAAAGATACTTGCTATCTATTGTATGGCTGGAGATGAAAGCTGGAATGGAGAAAATCTCAATCTGGCTGAGGCTGCCGAAATTACAAAAGGACATGAAAAGGAAGCTCTGGAACTCCTTGATGAATGGAGGAAGCTTGAAAAATGTTCAAGTGATGAAACTACTTATCTGACAAGGCTTATGGAACTGATATTTGATAAAAGTGATATTTCTGATTATTCTCTTCTTGTAGAAATGATTAATCATAAATCAAAAGTTATTAAGAAAAAAGCTGAAGAGATAATTACAAGACATAAAGAAAAAACTGACACTCTACTTGAATCTGCCAAAACTAAAGCAAAAGGGGAAACACTTCAAATAATAAATCGTATTATGAAATTCTGGAATAATGAACATCTTTTCCATGAGGGCTTCTCTTTTACAAATGAATCAGCAATAAAATTTTGTACAGAAAATTTTGATACAGCCAATGCTAAAGTTATTTCATGGTTACCAGAAGGTATCCTTTCTGGAGTACGTTTTGCTGATATGAGTGGAACAGCTCCTGCTGTAATAATGGAGTTTATCCTTATTGAATATATGTCTCTGGCTGCACCATATCGTGTAAAAGCAGCTGATAAAGTTGCAGAGATACTAAATGTGCAAGATATTCAAAAAACTCTGGAAGGAGTATATAATACATGGTTAAATAATGGAGCTGATACAAAACTTAAAATGATTTTACTTCCTTATTGTGTTTTTGCTTCTGATACACAGATACTTCAGTTAAATAAACAGCTTCTCAAATGGGCAGAGGCTTCTCGTGGAGCTCTTGCAGCATTTGCTGTATCTGTTGCTGCATTAAATGGTGGAAGTGTAGCTCTTATGATGGTGGACAGCATATCTGGAAAGTTTCCTAACAACCAGGTAAAAAAAGCTGCTAAGATGGCTTTTTCTACAGCTGCTAAGATACTTGATCTTCCAGAAGATGTACTTTCAGATCGAATTATTCCTTCTCTTGGATTTGATAAAGCTGGTAAAAAAGTTCTTGATTTTGGAGCTCATACTTTTACACTTAGTTTAACACCTGATTTTGTACTTTCAATCTATGATAATGGAAAGGAAAAATTTGTCAAATCTCTTCCTAAACCAACTAGTGAAGATGATCCTGTAAAAGCTGAAACAGCTAAAAAAGAATTTTCTGAACTTAAAAAACAAATAAAAGCAGTAGTACAAACTCAATCTAGCAGATTGAAAAAAGTTCTTATGAATGGACGTTACTGGAGCAGTGAAAGCTGGAATACCCTATTTGTAGAAAATCCTATAATGCACCAGTTTGCTATTGGACTTATTTGGGGTGTATATGAAAATAATAAAATAATACAATCATTCAGATATATGGAAGATGGCACTTTCAATACAGTTGATGAAGAAGAATTCACTCTTCCTGAAAATGCTCAAATTACTCTTGCACATCCAGCAGATCTGGGAGAGGAACTTACTTCTTCTTGGAAAACTCAGCTGGATGATTATGAGATAATTCAACCAATAGAACAATTGGATATTTCTGTGATTGAGCTTGCTGAAAAAGATATCGCTGGAAAGAAAATAATCCGTTACTCTGATAAATATATCTCTGTTGGCAAAATGAATTCAGCTGCAAAAAAATATGAATTTATTCGTGGAGAAGTTCTTGATGGTGGTTCTTTCTTCTGCTACCATATTGTTGATAAATTTCTTAATATTTATGTTCACATTAATGTTGATGATATGTATATGGGGCAGGATTTTGAAGAACAAATAAGTATAAAAGAAGTTGCTTTCTGCCGTCTGCCAGAAGATGGAGAACCTCTTGATGATATAAAAGATAATATGATATTAGATGTATCTTCTCTTTCACAGAGATTTGTAAGCAGTATTATAGGATTGCTTGACAAAATAACAGAATAAAACTAACAAAACAGTTGAGGTCTTAAAATGACTTCAGCTGTTTTTGCATAATAAAATAATACTATTGAGAGACCATCTTGAAATAATTATCTTAATATGTTATTATTAAATAATATTGTTAATGTAAATTAAAAAAAAGGGGAGGATTTGATGTCCTTAAATGTTTCTAACTCAATCAACTAAATAAAAAGTTGTTTTTTAAAAAGCTTCCGTTCCTAGTTAGCAGGGAGGATTTTTTGTGTTATCTTTTTAAAAATAGTTAAGAAACATGGATATCATTAAACCGAACTTTATTATTAAATTAATTAGATACTGAGGGAATAATAATTTTAAAATTTTTAATATATTTTAAAATTGATTTATTAAACTTAGTGTCCATTATATTCGCCATTTAATTTAAGTTATAAAAGGTTATAGTGACTTTAGTGTTATTATAACCTTTTTTTATTTTATCCATCTTTCTTTTTTAGTTCAATTAAAAATGGAGGATAATAAACAATGCTTAATTGTATAGAAAAAATTAAAAAAAATATAAATTTAGAAGAAGGCAGTAAAACCATAGAAAATATACTAATAACAATATATCTTGTTGAAGGTATATCTACTAAGGAATTAGCAAGAAGAAATTTCTTGCCCCTTCCTATTACTGCTGCTATAAAAAAAGAATTTATCAAAGAAAAATTGGTTATTCAAGATAGAGGAACAAGACTGACTTCCAATGGAATATTCTTTGTAGAAAAAGAGTTAGGATTTAAAAATATAAATAAAGAACTTTATATCAGATTACTTACAAATACTCAAGAAGAGCATAAAGAAATTACTGAAATAAAAGAAGAAATTCATAATATCTTTCAATGTCGACCTCAGGCAGATGTCACTTTAGATCAATCTAAATCCAGTATAGATACTTCTTTGAAAAGAGCTATGCTATGCCTTAAAAATTATGACCTCATTGGAAAAAACATTTTATGTCTAGGGGATGATGATTTAGTCAGTATCGCATTAGGTTTTTTATTAAAAAAACTTTTCCCACACACTTTTTATCAAAATACTAAGATTACTGTAATTGATATTGATAAAAGAATTATTGAATACATAAATGATATAGCAATGAAAGAATCTCTTCCTATCAAGTGTGAATATGCAGATTTAAGAAATTCACTGTCTAATAAATTTAAAAATAGATTTGACTGCTTTTTTACAGATCCTCCCTATACATTAGAAGGAATGAATCTCTTCCTTTCAAGGGGAATAGAGGCTTTAAAAAGTCATAGTGACTTAAATATTTATTTTTCTTTTGCACATAAATCTTCAATTTATCAATTAAATATGCAGAAAAATTTTCTAACTATGGGCCTTGCTGTTTCAGCTGTAACTCTCAAATTCAACACTTATGAAGGAGCTGGCATCATTGGAAATACAGGACAGATGATAGTACTTAAAACTACTGATATAACAAAGCCATTAATAAAAAGTACTTACAAAAACCTTTTGTATACTGGAGAATTTACAAAAACAATACGTTTTTATAAATGTAAAAAATGTGGAAAAATAACAAAGATAGGTAATTCTGAAAAAATAAAAAATATTGAAATTCTAAAAAATACAAGATGTTGCAAATGTAATAATAAAATATTTGATTTACTTCAAAGAAAAAATATAACTATTTAAAATTAAGGAGAATTATGTTTAAATTAAACCAATTAGGAAAACATCTCTTAGTCGAATATTATGACTGTGATGTTGAGACATTAAAAAATACATTATTAATTGAAAAATATATGATAGAAGCTGCTGAAGCCGCCAAAGCTACAATAGTAAAAAGTGTATTTCACACATTTAACCCATGGGGTGTCAGCGGGGTAATTGTTATTGAGGAATCTCACTTAACTATTCATACATGGCCAGAATATAAATATGCTGCTGTTGATTTATTTACCTGTGGAGATATGCTAGATCCTTTAGCAGCCTTCACTCTTTTGAAAATGAAGTTAAAAGCAGAAAGATTTGATCTAAAGAAGATGCTCAGAGGCTCGTTAAAAGAAATTTTTAAAGAATAAAATATTAGAGCAGCTGATTATAGCTGCTCTTTTTCATACCTAAATTATTGCTGCGGTACCACTGCAAAGAAAATCAAATCTTCATCGCTATTATTTATAACACTGTGAGAATGCCCTTTTGGGCAATAATGACAAACTCCTGCATAAAGTTCCTCTTCTCCGTCATCATATAAAGCTTTTCCTTTCCCTTGTAAAATATATATCATTTCACTTCCATTTTCATGTTTATGATATCCAATAGATGCTCCAGGCTCAAGTCTGCTGCACATAATACGATTTCTTTCATCTACAAACATACGAGCTTCTACACTTTTTTCTCCCCCATAAAACTTTTCCAACATAGTTATTTCCATTTCATCAAATTTAATTAACATAGACTTTCCCCCTCCTTAATTCATTTTTCATATATTAGCATAACTGTACAAAAAAAACAACCTGAAACCAATTAAGGTTTCAGGCTGTTTATCCCCAGATTATTTAGTTTAACTATTCTTCCACTGCTTCTACAGCTTCTTCTTCTAGATCCATTTCATTGTATCTAGCTATAACTGAGTCAGTTATCTCTTTTCTTAATTCAGGAGTGATTGGATGAGCTATATCTTTGTATTCCCCATCAGGCATTTTTCTTGATGGCATAGCCACAAACATCCCCTTTTGACCATCGATTATTTTTAGACCATGGATAACAAAGCACTCATCAAATGTTACATCAGCATAAGCCTTCAACTTTAACTCATTCTCATTCTTTACTGCCCTTAGTCTAACGTCTGTGATTTTCATAATTAATGCACCTTCCCTTATTTTAGTATCATCTATAAAGAACCGCAAAGATGTACTTCACAGTTTTTAAAATGCTCTTTTAATATTTTATATATATTCTCTTTTTCATTTTTATCAGCAAAAGTATAATATGCACTTCCGCTTCCTGACATAAAGAATTTCATATTATTTAAAGCTGCTAATCTTTTTCTGAAATCTATTATGTTTTCATCTTCAAGCAAAAGTCCTTGCTCAAGATGATTTTCTATACTGTTTTCCACTGTAGATAGGCTGTTTTCCTTTAGTCCCAGAACTATTTTATCTATATCAGCATCTCTTTTATTATTGAGCATATACATATTTTTATATGCTTTTCCAGTAGAAACTCCAAAATCTGGCTTTATAATTATCAATGCACTTTCCAGATTATTTTCTATTATTTCAATATTTTCTCCTATACCTGTAACTCTTGCAGATTTATTTATCAGAAAAAATGGTATGTCTGCTCCTACACTTTTTCCTATCTCTATCATTTTTTCCATAGAGAAATGATTATCATGAAAGTTATTTAAAAGTTTAAGCAGGAATGCTCCATTGGAACTTCCTCCCCCAAGCCCAGCTTGATGCGGTATTCTTTTTTCAAGATACACATATACTTTTTTTCTTTCTAAGGCACTTTCATCATAAAATTTATCATATATCTTATACAGGATATTTTCTTTTCCTGTTGGTATATCTTTCTTATTAGTCTCTATAGTCAATGTCCCTTTAGCATCTGTTATCTCTCCAGTCATAGTATCACTCAGACTGATAGGTATCATTACCATATCCAGAAGATGATATCCATTTTCACATCTGCCAGTTACATTTAAACCTATATTTATTTTTCCATTGGAATTCAAAGAAAATTTCACTAGAAAATATCCTCCTCACTGTCCAGATCTATCTTTATACCTCTGCTGTCCAATACTTTTATAAGCTCAGAAGTCTTTTCTTTAGCTACATTTCCAGCAGGCACCTCTAATATCTCAAATTTAAAATATTTATTAAAATATTCCAACTCAAGAATTTGTCCTACTTTTACCTCTGTTCCAGCCTTTGCTACTTTACCATCTAGCTTAGCTTTTCCACCATCTACAACTATTTTAGCGATAGGTCTTCTCTTAATTATTCTACTTACTTTTAAAAATTTGTCCAATCTCATACGTTATGTTCAAACCTCCTATCTTATTATTTATATATACTATATTTTTTTCATATGTCAATGCTTATTTTTTGCTTCATTCCAAAATTTTTCCATTGTATCTAGTGAAGAAGTTGTTAAATCGCAGTTCTTTTCTACATACCTAAATCTTGTATCAAATTTTTTTATTGTCTTCTCCAAAGCATCAGTTGAATTTACATTCAAAAATCTTGAAAGATTTACAATGGAAAAAAGAAGATCTCCAAGTTCCTCTTTCATATTTTCTTGATCATTATTGCTGATAGCCTGCTTCAGCTCTCCCAGCTCCTCTTCTACTTTAGCCATTACATCTTCAATATTGTTCCAGTCAAATCCTACTTTAGCAGCTTTTTTCTGTATTTTTTCAGCTTTAGCAAGTGATGGAAGATATATAGGAACACCATCTAATGCTGATTCTCTTTTTTCATGGATCTTCTCTGTTTTCTTTATTTCTTCCCAGTTTACCAGTACTTCATCTGAAGTTAATGAATTATCCTTCTCTTTAAATACATGAGGGTGTCTTCTTATCATTTTTTCGTTTATCCCTCGTGCTACATCTTCTATTGAAAATTTTCCTTCATCTTCACATATATCAGCCTGAAATACCACATTCATCAAGAGGTCTCCAAGTTCCCCTTTCAGCTCTTCTCCCCCTTCATCCATAGCTTCTAATACCTCACAAGTTTCTTCCATAAGGCAGGGTTTAAGAGTTTCAAGGGTTTGTTCTCTGTCCCATGGACATCCCCCTTCTCCTCTCAATCTCTTTATTATTTCCACAAGTCTGTCAAATTCTTTCACTGTTACATCACTCCCTCATACTCATTAAAAAATCTATTGATATTCCCTCTATAGAATACTCCTTCCTCTCTATTGAGATATTTTAGATTTCCCATTGTCATCATTTGAGATATTTTTTCTATATTTACTTTTTCACTTAAAAATCTTACAAAGAACCCATTTTTTTCCTGTCTTATTACAGAAATTCCCAGCTCTCTAGCTTTAATCTTAACTCCTATATAGTAGAAAAGATTTACTACCTCTCTTGGAGGATTTCCAAATCTATCCCTTACTTCAGACTCAAGTTCTTTTAATTCCTCTTGAGTTTTTAATTCAGCTGCTCTTCTGTAAATCACTATCTTTTCATCTTTTTCTATATATTCATCAGGAATAAATGCTGGCATATCTATTTTTATCTCCATCTCTACCTCTTCTTCTGGAGCATTTCCTTTGATACGCTGTATCTCTTCATTCAGCATTTTTATATACAAGTTATATCCGAAAGTCTCAAGAGCTCCATGCTGCTTGTCTCCAAGTATCTCTCCAGCTCCCCTTATTCTCATATCTTCAAGAGATAGCTGGAATCCTCCACCTGAATCTCCCAGATTTTTAATAGATTCTTCTCTTTCTTTAGCTTTCTTTGTCTGATGCTCTTTAGTAAGAAGATAGCAGTATCCCTTTCTCCTTCCTCTTCCTATACGCCCTCTCAGCTGATATATCTGTGACAATCCCAGTTTTTCCACTCCATCTATTATCATAGTATTTGCATTTTCTATATCTATACCATTTTCAATTATAGTAGTGGATACGAGCATATCTATATCCCCATTTTCAAAATCTTTTATCTTGTTTTTTATCTCTTTTGGAAGCATCTGTCCATGAATATAGTCCAGTTTCAGATAATTTGGAAGAAGTTTTCTAAGCTCATTAGTCTTCTTTTCTATATTTTTTACAGAATTGAATATATAGAAAACCTGACCTTCTCTGGCTATTTCACTCATGATTATCTCTTTTAGTTTTTTATCATCTTTATCTATAAACATTGTCTCAATAGGCTTTCTTCCTTCTGGAGGTGTATCTATTACAGAAAGATCTCTTATTCCCAACAATGAAAGGTTCAATGTTCTTGGAATAGGTGTCGCTGTAAGGGTTATCATATCTATTTTATTTTTCAGTTTTTTCAGCTGTTCCTTAGCTTTTACACCAAATTTCTGTTCTTCATCTATTACCACAAGACCTAAATCTTTAAATTTTACATCTGATGAAAGTATTCTGTGAGTACCTATTACTATATCAATAGTTCCTGCTGATATTTTTTTAAGTACCTCTTTCTGCTCTTTTTCACTTTTTAATCTGCTCAATATTTCAATACTTACAGGATAGTTTTTGAATCTTTCTGTAAATCTCTCATAATGCTGTTGTGCAAGTACTGTGGTAGGCACCATAACAACTACCTGTTTCCCATCTATGGACGCTTTAAAAGCTGCTCTCAAAGCTATCTCTGTCTTACCATATCCCACATCTCCACAGACTACCCTATCCATTATTCTATCTGATTCCATATCTCTTTTGACATCTTCTATAGCTTTTAATTGTGAAGCTGTCTCTTTATATGGAAAACTTTCTTCAAATTCCTCCTGCCACACTGTATCATGAGAAAAAGCATATCCCTTTTCAAAAGCTCTCTTTGCCTGTATCTCAATGATTTCTTTAGCAAAAGCTACCATTTCCTCTTCCAGCTTCTGTCTTTTTCTTTTAAACCCTCTTCTCCCTAATTGATATATATCAGGAATTACTCCAGGAGTAGATACATACTTTTCAATTTTATTTATGCCTTCAACTGGTACAAAAAGCTTATCTTCATCAGCATACTTTATCTTTAAATAATCCTGTCCATTCATAGTTTCTATCCCTTGATAGATACCTACTCCATAATTTTCATGAATTATAAAGTCATTTTCTCTGATTTGAGATACATCTTTATATTTTAAATTTACCTTTTCCTTTGCTTCTCTTTTTACCTTGATTCCTTTTAACTCTCTGTCAGTGAGAATCAGTCTGTCTTTTTCTCTATATCCTTCATAGTGAGGATATCTCTCTATCTCGATATTATAATTTTCAAATATTTCTTTATATCTCTTTTCCTCTTCTGACATCAGAAGTATATTTTCTTTCTGACTCAATTTTTTTATATAATCATAGTCCTCAAATTTCTTTATCTCTTCCTCTGAGAATCTTTTTATCTCTACTTCCTCGCCTGTTTCCAGAAGTTCATTAAATCTTCCTCGAAACTTTTCTTCTTCTTCTCTCTCTCTAATTATATTTTCTTCTAATTTATATCTCAACAATTCATTATTTTCAGAATATATCTTTAAACCTTTTTTTTTGCTGTTTTTAACCAAATCAAAAAAAGATATTTTTCCATTCTTATTATTGTTTATATACACATTGATACTATCAAGTATTTCTATACTCTTTTGGCTTTCAAGATCAAAATATGCTATTCTCTCTATCTCATCTCCAAAAAATTCAATTCTTACAGGATAGTCTCCATCACTTGAAAAGATATCTAAAATATCCCCTCTTACACTGTACTGCATTCTTTTTTCAATCATATATACTTTATCATATTTATTTCTTACAAGATCTTCCTGTATTTTAGCTATGCTCATCTCCTTCCCTTTTTTAAAAGAAAGTTTATCTCCCTCTAGTGCATAGTCTCTCAGAAATGCTTCTAAAGATATGAGTATAGCAAATTTATTTTTAGATTTTAAAAGTTTAAGAAGGTCATAATTAAGTTTTTCAAATTCCTCATTTTCATAACTGCTTTCAATTTTTAAAATTTTTCCATCATAAAAATCACTGAGGGTATTATAATAATCCTCAATGTTCTTGTTGGATGAGCATAGATATACTATGTTTCCTTTTATGTCTTTGAGCAGGAAAGGTATCCTTCCTCTATATTCTGTTATCATGACTCACTCCGTAAGTTTATTTTTTCATGTATATATTTTACTCTGTATTTTCAACTTTTCATAGCGAAAAAATATTTCTCTTTCAATATTTTAAAAAATACTCCTTTATCATATGTATATGTTCAATAATAAGTTATCTTTTTATTAATTTTCATTATCTTCCAAACTAAGCATATATATTTATTTTTTTCCTTTACAAATGTAAAAAAACATAATATAATCAAACAATAAAAATTATTATTTTATTATATTTTAAAAAGAAAATATTTTTTCAAAAAATGTAATTAACAAAATAATAAAGGGGGAACAACCAATGAATAAAAAACTACTTACTCTGCTCACAATAGCAGTCCTCACATTATCAAGTTTTACTCTTCAAGCAAAAGAAACAAAACTTGTAGTTGCACAAAACTCAGATGCAAAAAGTCTAAACCCTCAGGTTTCAAATGATATTCCTACTCATAGAGTAAATATAAATATCTATGACAGACTTATTGAAAAGGATAAAGACATGAATTTAGTACCTGGATTGGCTGAAAGCTGGGAACAGGTAGACCCTCTTACTCTTGTATTAAAAATAAGAAAAGGGGTTAAATTCCATAATGGAGATCCTCTTACAGTTGGAGATGTAGTATTCAGTTTAAAACATGCTACAGAAGCTCCTTCTTTAATGGCATATTTTGGCGACCTTGATAAAATAGAAGCTGTTGATGAAAATACAGTTAAAATAACAACTAAAGTTCCTTATGGACCTCTTGTTAACTACTTAGCCCATGTAGGTGCTGGTATAATGAGTGAAAAAGCTGTAAAAGCTGGTGGAAGTGACTACGGACAACATCCAGTAGGAACTGGGCCATTCATGTTTGTATCTTGGACTTCTGGAGACAGAATAGTTTTAAAAGCTAACCCTAATTATTACAAAGGGAAGCCAGGGGTAGATTCATTGATATTCAGAGTTATTCCAGAGGGAACAAACAGAACAATAGCTCTTGAAACTCAGGAAGCTGATATAGCCTATGATATAGATCCTATTGATATGGATATGGTAAAAAATAACCCAAAACTAAAAGTTAATCAGAATTCTGCTATGAGTATGACATATCTTGGTTTTAATACTCAGAGACCTCCTTTTGATAAAAAAGAAGTTAGACAAGCTATAGCTTATGCAACTGATGTTGATAGTATCATTGATGCTGTTTTCTTAAAAGCTGCTAAAAAAGCTAATTCACCTGTATCACCTAATGTATTTGGGTACAACAAAGATGCTAAGCTTTATACTCAAAATATAGCTAAGGCAAAAGAATTACTTGCCAAAGCTGGATATCCTAATGGGTTTAAAGCTAGAATATGGACAAATGATAAAAGTGTAAGAAAAGATACAGCAGTTATCCTTCAAGATCAACTTAAACAAATCGGTATAGATGTACAAATTGAAGTTCTTGAATGGGGTTCTTACTTAGATAGAGTTGCCAAAGGAGAACATGATATGTTTATACTTGGATGGTCTTCTAGTGCTGACTCTGACTCAGCTATGTATGCTTTATTCCACTCTAAAAACTTAGGTGGAGCTGGAAACAGAACTTTCTATAAAAACCCAAAAGTTGATGAACTTCTTGATAAAGCAAGAGAAAGTACAGTTCCTGAAGAAAGAATCAAATATTATAAAGAGATTCAAGATATAGTTCAGGAAGATCTTCCTATGTTTGCACTTGTTTATCCTGATGAAATTACAGGAATGCAGAAAAATGTAGAAGGATTTGTTTTCCACCCAGAAGGAACACACTATCTTGCACCAGTTACAAAAAAATAACAAAAAAAATAAACAGCTGTCAAATTAACTTTGATGGCTGTTTTTTACTCTCTGTCAATTAGATTTCTATCACATATTCATCATCTATTAATATATAGTCACAATCGTATTTCTGACACATTTCAAAATTTTTAATATTTTCTTCTATCATCATTTCCTTTGTGCAAGCTGAATCATCAACTCTTTTTTCAATAATATTTGCATATCCTTTAATCTTAGAAAAATTTTTTTGAATATATTTCTCTGCCATAATAAGACAAAAATATCTCATATGTTCCAAATATTTCTCTTCAAAATCTTTCTTCCAGTCAAATGGTATATAACATCCTTCTACTATAAGATTTTGTCTATTTTCAACTGCTGTCTTTATTATTTCTTTGACAATGGGCCAAAGATAATCAGTCAATTCCTCATCATTCTCAGGAGTAAGATTAGTTTTTCCACTTCTTATCAATCCCATTTTCAAATGATCAATAGAAAGATAGGGAAATTTATATTTTTCTAATAATTTTTGTGCCATGAGCGTTTTTCCAGTATGTGAACTTCCTCCAATCAATATAATCATAGTTTATTCTCCCTCATTTTCTAAAAAAAGAGTGGCTAAAAACTCTTTTTACTTGATTAGCCACTCTCCCTATAATTTAAAATGCTCTATTCTTATTATACTTTTTCTAATTCAGATAGATTCCCAGCCTGTATATACTCCAAGCTTCTAGTAATTTTCTCCACTGGCCAATTCCACCATTTCATTTCAAGTAATTTCTCTATAACATCATCTGAAAATCGTTTCTTAATTACTCTAGCTGGAGCTCCTCCAACAATTGTATAAGGTGGTACATCTTTAGTTACAACTGATCTTGTTCCTATAATAGCTCCATCTCCTATAGTTACTCCTGATAATATCACAGCTTCATAGGCAATCCATACATCATTTCCAATTGTGATATTTCCTTTGTTATCCCATGAATCTTTTACATTCATTTTATGTCCCCATTCCTCTCCAAATAATGGAAAAGTATAAGTAGATAAGGAGTTCAGTGTATGATTGCCGCAGTTCATTAAGAATTTAGCTCCACAAGCAATGGAACAGAATTTTCCAATAATAAGTTTATCTTGATTTATTGGATAATGATACAACACATTATTTTTTTGAAACTCAGTTGGATCATTATAAAAATCGTTATAAATTGTATAATCTCCAATTTGAATATTAGAATTTGTAATTACATTTTTTAAATACACTATCTGTTTATCATTTGTTCTAGGATATATTTTATTTATATCTGGAATAGTCATAGTAATCTCCTTTTAAAATTTGATCTATTTTAAAACTACTCCAAAAAAAACAATGCAAAGCTTCATTTTTCCACCTCCATTAAAATAACAGAGAATTTTTTATTAATATGTATATACATAATAATAAAATATTTATTTTTATTTTAAATATCCCACTAAAAGAGCTATATCATTTCCTGTAACTCCACTTATTCTAGATGCCTCTCCTATTGAAAGTGGTTTTATCTCTTCCAGTCCGCATCTAGCTATATTAGATATTCCTTTTACTTCAGAGAAATCAAAATCAGCAGGTATTCTTACCTCTTCCAATCTCTTGAACTTTTCAATCTGTTCATTTTCTCTTTGAATAAATATCTCATATTTTATCATTGTTTCTATTTGGTTTTTTATAAACCCAGGATAATCGCTTATCTCTGTTATATCTTTTAAGCTGTCATAAGTAACCTCTTTTATCTTTAAAAGATCTCCTATTTTTACACCTTTTGTTAATTTCTGATCTGAACCAAGCTTTTCAAGAAGTGCATTAGCCTGTACCATTGGAACACTTATCTCTTTCAATCTTGCTATTTCATCATTTACTATTTTTATAGAATTTTCTAAGTAATCAAGTTTTTCCGAAGACAGTATTCCTATCTCCTTAGCCTTTGTAAAAAGCCTCATAAAGGCATTGTCAAACCTTAGGGTTAATCTATATTCAGATCTTGATGGAAGGACTCTATAAGGCTCTGGTGTCTTCTTATGAATAATATCATCTATAAGGACTCCTATGTATCCTTCACTTCTGTCTATAATAACTGGTTCCTTTCCATCTGCCTTTCTGGCAGCATTTACCCCAGCTATAAACCCTTGACATGCAGCTTCTTCATAACCAGAAGTTCCATTTATCTGTCCAGCAAAGTAAAGTCCTTCTACTTTTTTGCTCTCCAAACTTGGATAAAGCTGAGCTGCTGGAGCATAGTCATATTCTACAGCATAACCATATCTCATTACTCTTGCATTTTCCAGTCCTGCTATAGTTCTCATCATAGCTTCTTGAGCAAATGGAGGCATTGCAGTAGTAAGTCCATTTACATATACTTCCTCTGATTCTGCTGATTCTAGCTCTAAAAATATCTGATGATTAGATTTATCTGGAAAATTTATTACTTTTCTGTCTAATGATGGACAATGTCTAGGTCCATGAGTTTTTATTATTCCGCTTACTATTGGTGAATATTGCAACATCTCTTTTGCTACTTCAATAGTCTTTTCAGTTGTATAAGTAAGCCATGTAGGAACTACATTATTTCTCTCTTTATCAGTGAATATAGAGAAATATCTTGGGTGTTCTTCCCCTTTCAATTCCTTCATTTTACTAAAATCTATGCTTCTTTTATCAAGTCTTGGAGGTGTTGCAGTCTGATATCTCTCAATAGTTATTCCATGCTCTCTCAAACTGTCAGAAAGTTTTTCAGCAGAGTTTTCTCCCTGTCTTCCAGCAGAATAAGCTACATCTCCTATTACTATTTTTCCCTTTAAGAATGTACCAGTAGCAAGAACTACACATTGAGCATAATATTTTATTCCAAGTCTTGTTATTATCCCTTTTACTTTTCCATCTTCAACTATAATTTCATCTACACAGTCCTGAATTATTTCAAGATTGTCTGTATGTTCAAGAAGTTTTCTCATCTCTGTTCTATAGAGATATTTATCAGCCTGTCCTCTTGTTATCCTTGCAGCTGGCCCTTTGCTTTCATTTAAATGTTTTAGCTGAAGATTAAACTTATCAGTATGTCTTCCCATCTCTCCGCCAAGTATGTCCATTTCAGCAACAAGATTGCTTTTTCCTGGTCCTCCTATTGAAGGGTTGCATGACATCATAGCAATAGTATCAAGATATAGAGTAAACATAGCTGTTTTCTTTCCAAGTCTTGCTGCTGCTAGACTTGCTTCTACTCCCCCATGTCCTCCTCCTACTACTATCACTTCATATTGTTTCATTTCCATTTTTGTTTCCTCCGAATTTTAGGTATTAAAAGTAAGAAGAGAGTGACTAATTTTAAGCCACTCTCATTTATTATTTCCCTACACAGAAATTACTGAATATGTGATCCAGCAGATCTTCACTCGATATCTCTCCTGTTACTTCAGATAGTGAATCCAAAGCTCCTTTGATATCAACTGCCATTAGATCCATAGGAAGTCCGTTCTCTATAGTTTCAAATATATTTTCAATAGATTGCTTTGTTTTTTCAAGAGCAGATTTATGTCTTATATTTGTTATTGTTATCTTTTGAGAACTGTCTTCTACATTTTCTTCAATGATATGGTTATATATCTCTTCTTCCATCTCATCTATCCCTTGATTTTTTATAGCTGATATTTCCAGCCATTTATTTATCTTAGTCAAAGGTGAAAGATCTATATCTTCTCTTATATCTATCTTGTTCAGTATCCCTATAACTTTTTCAGCTTTTATAGCTTCATGTATTCTCATATCTTCCTCATCTAAAGCTCTTGAACCATCTACTACAAATAGTATTAGATCTGCACTTTCAATAAGTTGTTTAGATTTTTCCACTCCGATATTTTCCACAAGGTCATCTGTTTTTCTGATACCAGCAGTATCTACCAATACAAGAGGTATTCCTTTCAGATTTACCACTTCTTCTATTACATCCCTTGTAGTTCCAGCTACATGAGTTACTATTGCCCTCTCCTCTTTCAATACAGAGTTAAGTATGCTTGATTTACCAACATTAGGTTTTCCAACTATTGCAGTTTTTATACCTTCTTTTATCATTTTTCCCTTATCATATGATCTGATAAGAATATCTGTAGTATCCATTACCTCTCTTAAATTACCTACAAGATTTTCTGGAAGAGGATCATCTATTCCCTCTTCTGGGTAATCAAGTACCACATTTATATGAGCAGCAACATCCAACACAAGTTTTTTTAAGTGTCCTATCTGCTCTTTTAAATCTCCTCTCAATTGATCCAATGAGAGAGATACAGATTTTTCTGTTTTTCCATGAATTATATCCATTACTGCTTCTGCCTGTGTCAGATCCAGTCTTCCATTTAAAAAAGCTCTTCTAGTAAATTCTCCACTTTCTGAAATTCTTGCACCATTTTTTAATACTGTTTCCAGTACTTTTTCAGTGATTACAAAACCTCCATGGCAGTTTATTTCTACTATATCTTCTTTTGTATACGTATTTGGAGCCTTCATTATTGAAACAAGGACTTCATCCACTAAATTTTTTCCATCATAAAGATGTCCATAATTTATACTAAAATTTTTCAACTCTTCAATATTTTTTTTAGATTTTGGTTTAAATATTTTTCCAAGTATTTCTAAAGCATTATTTCCTGAGATTCTAACTATTCCTATACCACCTTCACCACGTGGAGTGGAAATAGCTGCTATTGTATCGAAAAGCATGGTTCCTCCCTATTTTTTTCTCTTAATAACTATATATCTCTTAGGGTCTCTACCTTCACTGAATGTATCCAGTTCTGGATATTTGTTTACAACTTCATGTATTACTTTTCTTTCTCTAGGAGGCATTGGATTAAGTCTTACAGCTTTATTAGTTTTTAATGCTTTTTCAGCCATTTTCTTACCTAATTCTCTTAAAGTCTGATTTCTTTTTTCTTTAAATCCTTCTACATCCACCTCTATTCTGTACTCTTTCAATAGAGAGTTCAATAGATATTCAAAACTATTTAAAGTCTTTCCTTTTTTTCCTATTATTATCCCATTATCTTCTCCATAGAGATTAACAAGATAAGTTCTGTCATGGACTTTATTTACATCTACACGAAGGTTAAGCCCTATATACTCAAGAAGCTCTTTTGCTTTAGCTTCTACAAGATCGCTTGCATCTACTGCTTCTTCCAATTTTTCTTTTACTATTTCTTTATGCTGTTTTTCTTTAACTTCTTTAGTCTCTTTTTTCTTATGTTCTTTTATTTCTTCTTTAACCTCTTTTTTAGGTTCAGGTTTTATCGTTTCTTTTTTTAATTCTTTATCAATTTCTATTTCATAAATACCTTCTCTATTAAATAATCCTAGAAAAGATAGGCTTTTCTGCTTTTCTTTTACTCTTACTACATGTTCTGGTGACGCCTCTAATATTTTTAAAGCTCTAGTTATAGCTTGTTCCTTATTCATGGCTTTGATTTCTATAACATTACTCATAAAATTACTCCCCTCTTTTCATAATCAGATACTGCTGAATAACTCCTGCCAAACTTGATGTTAACCAATAAATTTGTAATCCAGCTGGCATTTTATAAGAAATAAATACCATCATGATAGGGAACATATACATCATATTTTTCATTTGAGGATTATCTGATGATCCCATCACTTTCTGCTGTACAAATGATACAACCCCGTTTAATACTGGAAGGATATAAAAAGGATCTGGTTTAACAAGTTCCATCCATAAGAATGTTGAATCTTGAGGTACAATTCCACCTCTTAATACTCCAAACAACGCCCATAATATTGGTAATTGAACCAATAGAGGAAGACATCCCCCAGCAGGATTAACTTTGTGTTGTTGATAAAGTTCCATTGTTTTTTGATTAAGCATTTTAGGATCGCCTTTATACTTTTCTTTTAATTTATCCAATTCAGGTTGTAACTTCTTCATGCTCTTCATAGATTTATCTTGTTTTAAAGTTAATGGAAGAAGTATTATTTTCATTAAAATAGTTACTCCGATAATAGCAAGTCCAAAATTTCCTGTAAGATGATGCATAAAAACCAGCATAGCTTCTATGACTCCCTTTAATAATCCATAAATACCACTAATATATTTCATTTATCCTCCCAAAATTTTTTCTTTTCTTTCTTTTCAGGTACAGGGTCAAACCCTCCTGGGTTAAATGGGTGACATTTTATAATCCTTTTAATTCCCAGATATACACCTTTTACAACACCGAATTTCTCAACAGCCTCATATGTATAGGCTGAACATGTAGGAATAAACCTACAGTTTTTTCCTAAAAATATTGATATATACTTTTGGTAGAATCTTATCATACAAAGTATAATTTTTTTCATATTTAACTTTCCTGACTTTTAAAAAGCTTGCTGCTCTTCATAACTTTCATGAGATCTTTTTCCATATCCTGATACTTGAGAGTTTTCACTTTCTCTCCAGCTGTCCTCTTGGCTACGAAAATGATATCATATCCGTCCTTGAGCTGATTTTCAAATTTACGATAATACTCCCTAAATAATCTTTTAAGCCTATTCCGACAAACCGCATTTCCAGTTTTTTTACTTACAACGAAACCGCATCTCTTCAAATTTTCTTCATTCTTTTTAAAAAAAATAAGAGAGTAATAACCAAAACTTTTTCTTCCAGAATTGTAGATTATTTGAAACTCTCTGTCTTTTTTTAAATTATTCATAGTATTAAAACTCCCAATAATTTTGAATTATATATTTCACGATAACTATCTCTTGTAAAAACCCGGTGGTTTAAAACACCGGGTTCTATGCTGATAATACTTGTCTTCCTCTAGCTCTTCTTCTTTTTAAAACTTTTCTTCCGTTTTTAGTAGCCATTCTAGCTCTGAACCCGTGATCTTTCTTTCTTTTAGCTTGATTAGGTTGGAATGTTCTTTTCATTTTTTCACCTCCAAAAAAATTCTATATTTCAGATAGTAATTTTAAAGGAAAATTCTTGTTTTGTCAAGTAATTATTAGAAAATTTAATAAATTTCTAAAGAATTTTTTCAAAAAAAAATTGAATTTTATTATTATTACTTATATACATATAAATGAAAAGTGGTTATTTTAGATAACTACAGCTAAATTTTCAGCTAATATTTCTTTAATTTTTTTATTTAAAAAAATTAAGAGACCAACATCAAAAATATATTAGTTGTTATTTTGTTTTTTTGTTTAATGTAATGACCAATATAAAAAATTCATTATCAAAAAACCATTGATATCATTGAGGACATATTCAAAAAAGATATGTATTTTATTTTTATTGATATACACATTAAGTATCCCAGTAAATTCAATGACTGAAAAAAATAAAAAGTCTAAGACTCCTCAAAAAAGCTGGGAATAAAAATATCAAAAAATATTATTATCGATATACACATGAGGTAAACCAGTATTTTCAATGAATTAAAAAAAATATTATTATTCATATACATTTTTAATCTTTATTTTATTTGAATTTTATGTTAAAATAAAATTCCGTTGTTTATTATTGAGTATATACAAAAGATAAAAACCTTGATTTTTAAGAAGTTATGAATAATTAAAAAAAATCTTCCTACTTAGAGTGTATGTTAGAAATCCTTAAAAATCAAGAGCTTGTCTTTATACAAATTTAATATACTTATGATATAAAAAATATTATTGTGGATATACATAAAAAATGTTATATTATTGATTATATACATTTTATTTGGAGTATACCTTATATATTTACTTACGATTTAGAGGAGAGATTAATTTATGAAAAAAGATGACTCTATAGATAATGATTTTGAAATTTTAGATAGTTTCAAAATATCACAAAGTGGATCACTAGTAGAAGATATAAGGAATGTTGAAATAAAACTTAATACTGTTCCTGATATAGAAGTAAGAGAAGTGGTTATCAAAGAAACAGGAAATTTTTTAAATCTTAAAGAGAATATTATTAATATTCCTGTTGAAATGATTGTATTTCCTTTTTTTACTCCACAAAAACAAAATAAAAGGGTAAATTTTCAATATTCATTCGAAGATCTAGGAGTTACAATGTATTGTACTCTTGTAGCAAAAGATAATGCTGATAAAGTTTTTCAACCTTCAACATTTGAGGAAAAAATATATACATATCTTATTTCGATGTATGAAATAAAAAAAGAGATAGAAGATTCAGATGAGTATATAGAATTTGAAATTTCAGATTTTATAGTAAGTTTTCTTGGAAATAAAATGAACAGAACTTACTACTCAAAAGTGGAGCAAGCTTTAAAAAATTTAAAAAATACAGAGTATCAGTTTATAGTTTCAAATCATACAAAGCTTGGAAAATATAAATTTGAAGATGAAGAGTTTAAACTCCTTACATATCAAAAGCTTAAAAAAGGAAAAAAAATATATTATAGAGTTACCTTGAATAAAAATATAAGGCAAAAGATAAAAGATAAAAGATATATAAAGTATAATTCTAAATCACTTCTTGAAATATTGACAAAGGACCCTATTGCAGGGAGAATATATAAATATATAAGTAAAATAAGATATGAAAGTATGGATGGAAGAATTAATCTTAGAACTCTTGCAGCAATAATTCCTCTGAAAACAGAGCAAGTTACTGAAAGAGTAAATAAAAATGGTGAAACAAAACAATATATTTTATGTAGAGTTAAACAAGTATTGAAGAGAATTGAAAAAGCTTTTGATGTTCTTGTAGAAATGGGATATATTATAAAATACAATTCAGATTATATAAAAGAAGAGGATAATTACTATATTGATTATATTTTTAATAAAGAAAAAGATGGAGAATGTCATGTGTCTTCATTTCTTGAAAATAAAACTGGTAAGGATATGGGAAGAAAAAGACCAGCATCCCTTGCAGCTAAAAATAATTTAGACATAGAAGAGGCTGAAGTGGTTGAGTATGGTTCAATTGAAAAAACTCCTAAACCAGAAACTAAGCATAAAGAGCCAGCTATAGAGTTTCCAGGAGATGTAATGGAAAAGGTACAGAAAGCTAAAAGGAATATCTATGTGCAAAGGGCATGGGACAGAAGAACTGATAATAAAATAAAGAAAATATGCAGAGAAGAGGGAGAAGCAACAGCAAAAGAAGTTCTGTCTATACTGTATAAAAATCTTAATGGCAATATAAAAACAACTCTTGTACAATATATCAATGGAATACTAAAAAATATTTCTGCTGATGAGAGTAGCAGTAATAAACAAAATCTCACTCTTTTCAATAATATAGTAAAAGAAAAAGGGTTGAAAAGTAAGAAAAAAATTAATCAAGCTAGAAGAAGTGTTAAAAAACCTGTTATAAGCAGTATAAAAGATATAATAACTGATACTGACATACCAAAGGATTTAATGGCTGAATATAATAGTTATGATGAATTTGAAAAATTGAAAATAGAGGAAAAGGCGTTGAAGATATGTTCACAAGAAGAAGGGATAGATGTTAATTTTCTTCTTACTATGAAATCAAAATCTAAGAATATATATTTAAATACCATAAAAAGATACATTGAAAGAGTAATAAAAGATGAATAATTAAAAAAACTGATCAGAAATATATCAAATAAATATTCTGATCAGTTTTTTTATTAAAATATTCATTTTTATTATTATTCATATACATATTTATGAAATATTAAAACTATTAAAATCTCAAAAAATATGGTATTATATATAGTGGCATCGTATTGCTTGAGTATAATTTTTTTAAGGGGGAAAAATGGAAGAAGTAAAAATATCTACTGAATTTATAAAACTGGATCAATTTTTAAAATGGACTGGGGTATGTGATACTGGAGTAGATGCTAAATTTATTATAACTGAAGGAAATGTAAAAGTTAATGGAGAATTAGAGATAAGAAGAGGTAAAAAACTTTACCCAGGTGATAAAGTTGAAGCTGAGGGAAAGGTTTTCATAGTGAAATAATTATGAGATATTGATTGGCCTGAGGTGAAAGGGTTGGAAATACTAGAAATAAATTATGTGAATTTTAGAAATCTTCAAGATGGAAATGTAAAATTTTTTCCTAAACTAAATCTTTTCTATGGAAAAAATGGTCAAGGAAAGACGAGTCTCCTGGAAGCATTGTATTTCAATTCTACAGGTAAAAGCTTTAGAACTAATAAAAGTAGTGAAATGATGAAATATGGCTATAAACGAACAGGGGTTTATGTAGTTTACAAAGATAATATAGGAGAAAAGACTCTTACTGTAAAATTCAATAATGAAGATAAAAAAGAATATAGCTATAATGGGAAAAAGGTCCAATATGATGAATTTTATGGAAAACTCAATGTAGTAACATATATTCCTGAAGACATAGTACTGATAACAGGTTCTCCTTCTGTCAGAAGGAATTTTTTTGATGGCGAGATAGCTCAAACTAGTAGTGAATATTTTCAGGAATTGAAAAATTTTAATAAGATATTAAAAATAAGAAATAAATATCTTAAAGAGAAAAAACATAAAGAACCTGAATTCGCTATATATCAAGATGAATTTGTGAAGTATGGAGCTAAGGTTATAGAAAAAAGAATGGAGTATGTAAAAAAAATATCCATTATACTTAATCTGAACTACAGAAAACTTTTTGATGATAAAAAAGAGTTGAGCCTTCAATATCAATGTCATCTTGGAAATGTAAAAAAAATGACTTTAAAAGAGATAGAAGATGCTCTTAGAAAAAGAATAGAAGAAAAATTAGGACAAGAATTAAGATATGGTTTTTCACTTTCTGGACCTCAAAAAGATGATTTTTTATTTTTTTTAAATTCTTATGAAGCTAAATCAACAGCATCTCAAGGGGAAAAAAAATCAATTATTTTTTCTTTGAAACTTTCAGAAATAGATATGGTGTTAAGAGAGAAAAAAGAGAGCCCAATTCTTATAATTGATGATATATCTTCCTATTTTGATTCTAATAGAAAGGATAGTATATTGAACTATCTAGAAAAAAGAAATATACAGGTCTTTATAAGTTCAACAGGAGGACTTGGAATAGATACTAAGGATTTCTATGTGGAAAAAGGTGAAATTAGCTATGATAGAGATAGAGAATATAGGGAGAATGATAGAAAGGGCAATTGAGAAAAGTAGAAAGCTAAAAGAAGGCATTCTTAAAGCTCAGTGGAAAAATATAACAGGAAAACTTTCAGAAAAAAGCCAGGTTCTTTATATAAAAGAGAACATGCTCTATATTGTTGTGAAAAGTTCATCAGTGCTTCATTTTATGGAAATGAACAAGAAAAAATATATAGATAAAGTTAATGAAATATTAAACGCCAATATAATAAATGATATGTCATTTCGCATCTCTAAAATAAAAGAAGAAGAGATATATAATGATGTGTATACAGATAATAATAATTTATCAGAAGAGGAAGTTTCTGAAGATAAATATTTAGATATAGATTTAAATGAAATGAATATATTTCAAAAAATAGAGTATTTGAAAAAATCTGCTGAAAAAAAAGAGCAGCGTTTATTAAAGGCAGGGTATAAAAAATGTCCAGAATGTGGAGCGTATTTCAAAAGTACAAAAGATATGTGTAAAATATGCCAAGATAAAAAAGGCAGAGGATGAAACATGTATATTTATTTAGAAAATGAATTAGTATTATCGGCAAAGGATATAGTAATTATTATTGATTATATACATTTAAAAAGCAGTAATAACTTTGAATTTTATAATAATGAAATAAAAATAAAAAAAATAATAAATTTAGCTCCAGAAGCTGAAAAAAGTGCAGTGATAACTGATAGTAAAATATATTTTACTTCATATGCACTATCAACTTTGATGAGCCGAGGAAACGAGTATATTAGAATAAGCGGAGGTAGTAATAGTAATGAGTAATAATTATCAAGCGGAAAATATTACGGTCCTTGAAGGACTGGAGGCTGTAAGAAAAAGGCCTGGAATGTATATAGGTACCACTTCTGAAAGAGGACTTCACCATCTTGTATGGGAAATAGTGGACAATGCTGTAGACGAAGCTCTTGCAGGATATTGTGATAAAATTATAGTAAACATACTTCCAGATAACATTATAGAAGTAATTGATAATGGAAGAGGAATACCAGTTGGCATACATCCAAAATACAATAAATCGGCTCTAGAAATAGTACTTACTGTATTGCATGCAGGAGGAAAATTTGAAAATGACAACTACAAAGTATCAGGAGGACTTCATGGAGTAGGGGTATCAGTAGTAAATGCTCTTTCAGAATGGACAGATGTAACTGTAAAAACAGATGGAAAAATTTGGTATCAAAAATATAATAGAGGAATACCTGAAGAGGATGTAAAAGAGATTGGAGTGACAACAGACCATGGAACATCAGTAAGATTTAAAGCAGACCATGAGATATTTGAAACTCTTATTTATGATTACAATACTTTAAAGAATAGATTAAAAGAGTTAGCTTATTTGAATAAAGGTTTAGAAATACACCTTAGTGACAGCAGAAAAGAGCCATATAAAAAAGAGGAATTTAAATTTGAGGGGGGGATAGTAGATTTCCTTAAAGAGATAACAGAGGAAACTGAAAAGCTTATACCAGAACCAATATATATGTCAGGAGAAGTAGATAATGTAACTGTGGATATAGCTTTTCTCTATACAGTGAATCAAGCAGAGGTTATATACTCATTTGTAAATAACATCAATACTCATGAGGGAGGAACTCATGTAAGTGGATTTAGAACTGCTTTGACAAGAGTAATAAATGATGTAGGAAAGGCTCAGGGATATCTGAAGGAAAAAGATGGAAAACTTCAAGGAAATGATATCAGAGAGGGAGTTACAGCAATTGTATCTGTAAAAGTTCCTCAGCCTCAATTTGAAGGACAGACTAAAACAAAGCTTGGAAATTCTGAGGTTACAGGTATAGTATCAACTTTGGTAGGAACTAATCTGAAAATAGTTCTGGAAGATAATCCTAATGATACTAAAATAATAATAGAAAAAATACTTAATTCTAAAAAAGCCAGAGAAGCAGCTCAAAAAGCTAGAGAATTAGTACTTAGAAAATCAGTTCTTGAAGTTGGATCACTTCCTGGTAAACTTGCTGACTGTTCATCTAAAAATCCTGATGAATGTGAAATTTATATAGTTGAGGGAGATTCAGCAGGAGGATCAGCAAAGCAAGGAAGAGATAGATCACATCAAGCTATACTGCCTTTGAGAGGTAAAATACTTAATGTGGAAAAAGCAGGACTTCATAAATCACTTGAGAATAATGAAGTAAGGGCTATGATAACAGCTTTTGGTACAAGTATTGGAGACAGTTTCAATATAGAAAAACTTAGATATGGGAAGATAATACTTATGACAGATGCCGATGTAGATGGAGCTCACATTAGAACACTGCTTCTTACTTTCATTTATAGATTTATGGTAGATCTTATTTATAACGGGAATGTATATATTGCACAGCCGCCTCTATATAAGATAACTACAGGTAAGCAAATAAGATATGCTTATACAGATAAAGAACTTAAAGAGATAACAGATGTTTTTGAAGGGGATGACAGAAAATATACTCTGCAAAGATATAAAGGGCTGGGAGAGATGAATCCTGAACAGCTTTGGGATACAACTATGAACCCTGATACAAGAACACTTCTACAGGTGACTATAGACGATGCAAGAGCAGCAGATATGTTGTTTGATAAATTGATGGGAGATAAAGTAGATCCTAGAAGAGAGTTTATAGAAGAGAATGCAGTATATGTAAAAAATCTTGATATCTAATTAATATGTATATGAATAATAATAAAATATTAATATATAAAAAATTTTTAGAATCAAAGATTGAATATATATATTCTGCTTTAGAAGTTGAGAAATTTTAGGAGGATTAATAATGTCAAATGTTAATAATAGATATATAGAAGATGAGATGAAAGAATCATATCTCGACTATTCCATGAGTGTAATTGTCAGCAGAGCACTTCCAGATGTAAGAGATGGAATGAAACCAGTTCATAGAAGAATACTTTTTGCTATGAGTGAGCTTGGAATGACCTATGATAAAGCATATAAAAAATCTGCTAGAATCGTTGGAGAAGTTCTAGGTAAGTACCATCCACATGGAGACTCAGCAGTATATGGAACAATGGTAAGAATGGCTCAAGATTTTAACTACAGATATTTACTTGTAGATGGTCACGGAAACTTTGGATCAATAGATGGAGATTCCGCAGCAGCCATGAGATATACAGAAGCAAGAATGGCAAAAATCAGTAATGAGCTTATAGATGATATTGATAAGAATACTATTGATTTTAGAAAAAACTTTGATGATTCATTAGATGAGCCAACAGTTCTTCCAGCAAAGCTGCCAAATTTACTTCTTAATGGTGCAACAGGAATTGCAGTAGGAATGGCTACCAATATTCCTCCACATAATCTTGGGGAACTTATAGATGGAATACTTGCTCTTATAGATAATCCTGAACTTACACCTTTAGATTTAATGGAGTATATAAAAGGGCCAGATTTTCCAACTGGAGGTATAATCGATGGTCAAAAGGGTATCAGAGATGCCTATATGACAGGAAGAGGTAAGGTAAGAGTAAGAGGTAAAGTAGAGATAAAAGAACAGAAAAATGGAAAAGCTTTTATTATAATCAAAGAAATTCCATATCAGTTGAATAAATCTACTCTTATAGAAAGAATAGCTGATCTTGTAAAAGATAAAAGAGTAACTGGAATAACAGATTTGAGAGATGAATCTGACAGACATGGAATCAGAGTGGTTATAGAAGTCAAAAAAGGCGAAGAACCAGAGCTTATACTAAATAAATTATATAAATATACAGAACTTCAAAATACATTTGGTATAATTATGCTAGCTCTTGTAAATAATGCACCAAGAGTACTTAACCTAAAAGAAATACTTCATGAATATATAAAACATAGATTTGAAGTAGTAACTAGAAGAACTAAATTTGATTTGGATAAAGCTGAAAAAAGAGCACATATATTACAAGGTTATAGAATAGCTCTTGATAATATTGACAGAATAATTGAAATCATCAGAGGATCATCAGATGGAAATCAGGCAAGAGAACTTTTAATAGAAAAATATGCTTTCTCAGATGTTCAAGCCAGAGCTATACTAGATATGAAACTACAAAGACTTACAGGTTTGGAAAGAGGAAAAATTGATGCTGAATATGAAGAAATTGAAAAATATATAGCAGAATTGAGAGAGATACTTTCTCATGATTCTAAGATATATGAAATAATTAAAGAAGAACTTCTTTATCTAAAAGAAAAATATAATGACAATAGAAGAACTCTTATTGAAAATGAGAGAATGGAAATACTCCCAGAAGACCTTATAAAAGATGAAAATGTAATACTTACTCTTACTAATAAAGGATATGTAAAGAGAATGGAAGTAAGTAAATACAAAGCTCAAAAAAGGGGAGGAAAAGGGGTAGCAAGCCAAAATACCATAGAAGATGACTTTGTTGAAAGTATAGAATCAGCTTCTAATTTAGATACCCTTATGATATTTACAAATCAAGGAAGAGTATTTAATATAAAAGTTTATGAGATTCCAGAGACTTCTAAACAGTCAAGAGGAAAACTTATGAGCAATATTATCAGAACAAGAGAAGATGAAAAGATAAGAGCTGTCATTAAAACAAGAGATTTCTCTAAAGAAAATGAAGTTGTATTTGTTACTAAAGAAGGACTAATTAAGAAGACTAATCTAGATGAATTTAAAAATATTAATAATTCTGGATTAAAAGCTATCAAATTAAAAGAAGAAGATGATATAATATATGTAGGACTAATAGAGAAGATTGATCAGGAGCAGGTATTTATTGCTACAAAACAAGGATATTCTATTAGATTCAATAGCGACAATGTAAGACCTACAGGAAGAGATACTATGGGAGTTAAATCAATAACTTTAAGACCAGGAGACTCAATTGTATCAGCACTTTTAATTAAAGATGAAGAAGGAAGTATTCTTACAGTAACAGAAAATGGATATGGAAAGAGAACAAGAATAGATGAATATCCATTACAAGCAAGATCAGGTAAGGGAGTAATAAATATAAGATGTAATGCTAAAACAGGAGCAGTTGTATCAGTGCTTCCAGTAACTGAAGGTGAAGAGTTAATGGCTATTACATCATCAGGTATAGTTATAAGAATGCCTCTTGATACCATTGCACTTTATGGAAGAGCTACTCAGGGAGTAATCATAATGAAAGTTGATGGAGCTGAAAAAGTAGTATCAATAACTAGAGTAAAATCTGAAGAAGAAGAAGAAGAAATATCAGAGCTTAATTCTATTGAAGATGAAACTAACATAGAAGAAGTGGAAATAGTTGAAACAAAGGAAGACTAATATTTTAAAAATGGGGTGGTATATATGAGAAAAGCTTTACTATTATTTGGAAATGAAATGGAAAGAGATAATCTTATTGAAAGTGCAGTTTATTTACAAAACAGTTTAGGCTTTAAAATCATGCCTCTTTACATTAAAGATATGTCTAGAGACAAAATAATAGCTGCTTCTACTGATGGGATGATGATGAGTGGAAGATCACCTTTTATTATGCAAGGTTGGGCTGACATGGAGAAACAGGAGATAGAAGATATTGAAAAAATTCTTAAATCAAAGGGAATTAAAACAGAACTTGAAGTAGATATTGGACTTGTTCCTGAGATAGTTACTGATAGAATGAAAAGTTGTGATACTCTTCTTATTGGAAAAAATGAAGCTATTACTGAGAGAATAGTAAGTATTTTAAAAGGAAATTATAAATCTATAATATTTGTAGGGGAAAAGCCTTTAAAGGGAATGGATAAAGTAATTATTGCCAACGATGATGGAGTAAAAATTAACAGAAGTTGTTACCAGTTTACTAATCTTTTCCCAGAAGTTAAAGAATTTATTTCATTTGTAATCAATAAAGAAATTGAAGAAAATCATCTTATAGGTTATCTTGAAGGAAAAGAAAAAACTATAAAACATGAAGTACTGAATACAGCAGATTATGATGAAGTTCTTGAAAAAATAAATGAGTGTGATTTCTTTGTAATGGGAAATTTGAGTAGAAGTTATTTCTTTGAAAAAATAATTGGTAAAAACGGTATAAAATTATTAGAAAAAAGTAAAACACCTATATTTATAGGATAGTTTTTAGATAGGAATAAATCATGAAAATATTGGTTATATCAGATTCACATGGTAGACTGGAAAAGTTGATTTCTGTATATGAGAGAGAAAAGCCTGATATGGTAATATGTGCAGGAGATTTTAGTGATGATGCAGAGGAACTTTCTTATGTTTTTCCAGAAAATATTTATCATATAGTTAAAGGAAACTGCGACTATTATGATATGCAAAGAAGTGATGAGATGATTCTTGAGCTAGGGGGACATAAAGTCTTTCTAGCTCATGGTCATCATTACAGGGTAAAACTTGAATATGAGACAATAGAAAAAAGAGGAAGAGAATTGGGATGTGATGTGGTTATATTTGGTCATACTCATAGGCCATATCTTGAAAAGAAGAAAGGTATAACCCTATTTAATCCAGGGGCTGTACTGGGAAATGATTATGGAATAATAAAAATAAATAAAGAAAGTATTGATTTTCTTCTAAAAAGAATTTAAAATAGTTAGATATATAGAAGATTTTTAGCCTTTGACATAGGGAGGAAAAATGAAGGAAAAGGTAGCACAATTAAAGGAACAAGCACAATCTAGCATAGAAAGCGCTGCTTCTTTACAAGAACTTGAAGAGATAAGAGTCAGCCTGCTAGGAAAAAAAGGGGAACTAACAGAGATTTCTAAAGGAATGAAAACTCTTTCTCCAGAAGAAAGACCTGTTATTGGTCAGTTGGTAAATGAAACTAGAGAATTTATCAGCCAAATACTAGATGAAAAAAATAACCAACTAAAAGAAAAAGAAAAAAGAGCAAGACTAGAGCAGGAAATTCTTGATATTACTCTTCCAGGAGAAGAGGTTGAATTAGGAACAACTCATCCTATCACAGAAACAATGAATTTTATGAAAGATATATTTATTGAAATGGGATTTGATGTTGCTGATGGACCAGAAATAGAAAAAGTTGAATATAACTTTGATGCTTTAAATATTCCAGAAACACATCCATCAAGAGACATAACAGATACTTTTTATATTTCTGATAATGTAGTATTGAGAACACAGACATCGCCAGTACAAGTAAGATATATGCTTGAACACAAACCACCTTTCAGAATGATATGTCCTGGAAAAGTTTATAGACCTGACTATGATGTATCTCATACACCAATGTTCCACCAAATGGAAGGATTGATGATAGGTGAAAATATTTCTTTTGCTAATCTTAAAGGAATATTGACTCATTTTGTTAAAAAAGTCTTTGGTGAAACAGAAGTAAGATTCAGACCTCACTTCTTTCCATTTACAGAGCCAAGTGCTGAAATGGATGTACAATGCGCTGTATGTAAGGGTAAAGGATGCAGAGTATGTAAAGATAGTGGATGGTTGGAAATAATGGGATGCGGAATGGTAGACCCAGAGGTATTGAAAGCAGTAGGTTATGATCCTAATGAAGTAAGTGGATTTGCTTTTGGAGTTGGGATAGAAAGGGTAACTATGCTGAGACATGGAATAGATGATCTTAGAGCATTTTTTGAAAATGATATAAGATTTTTAAAACAATTTAAATAATTCTGGAGGGAACAATGTTAATTTCTTTAGACTGGTTGAAACAGTATGTAGACATAAAAGAAGATATAAATCAACTGGAAAATGCACTGACTATGATTGGTCAGGAAGTAGAAGCTATAGATGTTCAAGGTAAGGACCTTAACAATGTAGTTATAGGGCAGATAATTGAATATGGAAAACATCCAAATTCAGATAAACTTACTCTTTTAAAAGTTGATATTGGAGAAGAAGAAAAACTACAAATAATTTGTGGAGCACCAAATCATAAATTAGGAGATAAGGTAGTAGTAGCTAAAATTGGAGCTGTGCTTCCTGGAGACTTTAAAATCAAAAAAAGTAAAATAAGAGATGTTGAATCTTGTGGTATGCTTTGTTCACAAGTTGAGTTAGGAATAGGAGAAGATAAAGATGGAATAATAATCCTTCCTGAAGATGCTCCAATAGGTGAAGAATATAGAAAATACGCAGGAATGGATGATGTTATATTTGAGCTTGAAATAACTCCAAACAGACCAGATTGTCTTTCTCACATAGGAATAGCTAGAGAAGTAGCTGCTTATTATGGAAGAAAAGTGAAATATCCCTCTTATGCTTTGAATGAAGTTATAGAATCAACTAATAACTATGCAAAAGTAAGAGTAGAAGATAAAGAGAGATGTAAAAGATACATGGGAAGAGTTATAAAAAATGTAACTATTTCAGAATCGCCTGAATGGCTTAAAAAGAGAATAAGAGCAATGGGATTAAAGCCTATCAATAATATTGTTGACGTTACAAATTTTGTAATGTTTGAGTATAATCAACCTATGCATGCTTTTGATTTGGATAAATTAGAAAACCAAACTGTAGTAATAAGAGCAGCAGAAACTGGAGAAAGAATTACTACATTGGATGGAGTAGAGAGAGAGCTTAATAATGGAGAACTTGTAATAGCTGACGAAGTGAAACCGATAGCTATTGCTGGTATTATCGGGGGACAAGCTACTCAAATTGAACAAGAAACTAAAAATATATTCTTGGAAGTGGCATATTTTACTCCTGAAAATATTAGAAAATCAGCTAAAAGACTTGGAATTGTAACTGATTCTGGATATAGAAATGAAAGAGGGCTTGATATTGAAAATATCAGCGAGGTTATAGACAGAGCTGCTGCTTTAATGGCAGAAGTTGCTTCTGGAGAAGTTTTAGATGAAGTAATAGATAAATATATAGAGAAACCTCAAAAATTTGAAATCCCTTTAAATATTAATAAACTTAATAATTTTATAGGAAAAAAATTAGAATTTGATCAAGTGGGAAGAATATTTACAAATTTAGGGCTTGGGATCAAGACTTTGTCTCAAGATACTCTTGTGGTAACACCTCCTGCTTATAGACAAGATCTAACTAGACCAGAAGATCTATATGAAGAAGTAATAAGAATGTATGGATTTGAAAATATAGAAGCTATAATGCCAGTAGAAGATATTGGATCTGGATTAAAAGATGTTAAAATATCAGTTGCTGATAATTTAAAAGAGATACTAAAAGAGATAGGGCTGCATGAAGTTATAAACTATACATTTATTCCTAAGGAAGCTTTAGATATACTTCATATAAGAGAAAAGGCAATTGAAATCAGCAATCCTTTAAGCGAAGATATGTCGATAGTAAGGCCTACTTTAATATACAGTCTTCTTGCAAATATTAGAGATAACCTTAATAGAAATCAGTTTAATTTAAGATTTTATGAGGTATCAAAAGTATTTGCACCAGCTGAAGAACTAGCAAAAGAGGATTTGAGAATATGTATAGCAATAGCAGGAAAGCCTGAAAGAACTTTATGGAATCCCAAACCAGAATCATATAATTTCTATACAATAAAAGGATATGTAGAGAAACTTCTTGAATATACAGGAATCAGCAGATATAAACTTGAAAGAAGTACTAAAGATATATTCCATCCAGGTAGAAGTGCTGATATAAGAATAGGAAATGATATTATTGGAACTTTTGGTGAGATACATCCAGATGTTCAGGAAGCTATGGATATAAAAAGAGAAAGAGTTTATGTTGCTGACATAGATTTAACTAGAGCATTAAAATACATGAAAAATGCTGTAAAGTATGAAAGAGTAGTAAAATATCCAGAAGTAACTAGAGATTTAGCCATCGTACTTGATAAAACTGTACTTGTAGGAAATATGATAGATGATCTGAAAAAAGTTTCTCCTTTAATTGAAAAAATAGATATATTTGATGTATATGAAGGAGAAAAAATAGATGGAGATAAAAAATCAGTAGCTATGAGTATAATACTTAGAGACAAGAAAAAAACTCTTACTGAAAAAGAAATAAATAATGTTATTGAAAAAGTGTTAAACACTATCTCTAAAAATTATAATGGAGAGATAAGACAATAAATATTTAGGAGGGTTAAGATGGATTCCTTAAAAGAGTTATTTAAGATAGGAAATGGGCCTTCAAGCTCACATACAATTGGGCCAGAAAGAGCAGCTAAAAAATTTAAAGAGAGAACAGCTAATACAGAAAAATATGTAGTGGAACTGTATGGGTCTCTGGCTCTAACAGGAAAGGGACACCTTACTGATTGGATAATAACAGAAACTTTAAAACCAGCTGAAACTAAAATTGTATGGATGCCAGAGGTAGTTTATGACTATCATACTAATGGGATGAAATTTAAAGCTTTAGACAATGATGGAAATGTAACAGAAGAATGGGTAGTTTTCTCAGTGGGTGGAGGAACTATTATGGAATTGGATCAAGAAAGAAGAGGACCTTCAAAAATTTATCCATATTCAAAGATGGATGATATTAAAAAATGGTGTGAAGAAGGAAAAAAAGAGTATTGGGAATATGTTGTAGAGTATGAAGGTGAAGAGATATTTATCTTTCTTAAAGAGATATGGGATGCAATGGCAACAGCTGTAGAAAGAGGAATAGAGAAAACAGGTGTGCTCCCAGGAACTTTAAAGTTATCTAGAAGAGCTCAAGGATTTTATAGAAAGGCAAGAAATAATCATGGAAGAGGAGGATTTCTAGGAAGAATATTTGCTTATACATTGGCAGTATCTGAAGAAAATGGAGCTGGTGGAAGGGTGGTAACTGCCCCAACATGTGGAGCTTCTGGAATCATTCCAGGACTTTTATATGCACTCAGAGAAGAGTATGATATATCTGAAAAAGAACTTCTTAAAGGATTGGCAATAGCTGGGCTAATAGGAAATATAGTAAAAGAAAATGCTACTATATCAGGAGCTGAAGGTGGATGTCAGGCAGAAGTAGGAACAGCATGTGCAATGGCAGCAGGTATGGCATGTTTTCTTTTAGGAGGATCACTGGATCAGATAGAATATGCTTCAGAAATGGCATTGGAACATCATTTGGGACTTACTTGTGATCCAGTAGGTGGATATGTACAGATTCCTTGTATAGAGAGAAATGCAGCAGCCTCTGCAAGAGCATTGGATTCAGCAGCATATAGCCTTTATACTGATGGAAAACATACTATTTCTTTTGATCAAGTAGTTATAACTATGGGAGAGACAGGAAAAGATTTGAAGAGTGAGTATAAGGAAACATCATTAGGAGGACTTGCAAAATTCAGATTTAATGCTGAGTGTTAAAATAAGTTTATAAAAATATATCAAGAGGCAGTCTCAAAGAATTATATGATTTTTTGAGCCGCCTCTTAAACTTTTTATAGAATATGGAGTAAAAATACAGAATTTAAAAGCTTAAAAGAAAGGAAAAAGGTATGAAACTAGTTGTAGGCCTTGGCAATCCAGGAGATAAATATGCCAAGACAAGACATAATATAGGATTTGAAGTTATCAATAAATTACAAAAAGATTTAAATATAATAGGGGAAAAGGATAAATTTCAAGGACTTCTAAGTGAAAAAAATATAGATGGAGAAAAAGTTTTATTTTTAAAACCTCAAACATTTATGAACCTCAGTGGAAATTCGATAGCTGCTGTTATAAATTTTTATAAGATAGATGCTAAAAATGATATGATAGTGATCTATGATGATATGGATCTTCCAGTTGGGAAATTGAGAGTCAAAGAGAAGGGAAGTTCAGGAGGTCATAATGGTATAAAATCTATTATTTCTCATCTAGGTGATGAGTTTTTGCGTATTAAATGTGGTATAGGAAAGAGTAAAGATGACACCATAGATTTTGTACTTGGTCAGTTTGATAAAAGTGAACAAGAAATAGTTGATAAAATGATAGAGAGTGCATCTAATTGTGCTTTAGATTTGGTACGTGATGTTGAATTAGGCAGAATAATGCAGAAATATAACAAAAAGTAATGACTTCCGATGGAAAAAAATAACGAAAAGATATTGTTAAATAGATATAAATGTGGTAAACTGATTAGTAGAAATTAACTTTATGAAAGGAGATTCGTATGAGATTTTTTGGTTTCAGAGGTGGAGTGCATCCGCCTGAAAATAAACTACAGACAGAAAATATGCCAGTAGAAAAACTAGCAGCACCAAAAATGTTGTATATATCTTTATTACAACATATAGGATCACCACTAGATCCAATTGTAGCTATTGGAGATAAGGTACTTAAAGGTCAGAAAATAGCTGACTCTCAAGCATTTTTAACATCTCCTATACACTCACCAGTGAGTGGTACGGTTAAAAAAATTGAAGAACATGTATTTCCATTAATGGGAAGAATCAAAACTATCATGATTGAAAATGATGGGGAAGAAACTTGGGCAGAATTAACTAAGATAGAAAATTGGGAAACTGCTGACAAGAAAGATTTATTGGCAATGATTAGAGAAAAAGGAATTGTAGGTATTGGAGGAGCGAGTTTTCCTACTCATGTAAAACTTAATCCACCTGCTGATGTAAAGATTGATACTTTGCTATTAAATGGTGCAGAGTGCGAACCTTATCTTAACTCAGACAATAGACTTATGCTTGAGCATCCAGAAACTATAATTGAAGGTATCAAAATCATCAAAAAAGTTTTAGGAGTAGAAACTGCTATTATAGGTATTGAAGAAAATAAGCCTGAAGCAATAGCTTCTATGAAAAAGGCTGCTGAAGGTACAGGAATAGAGATAGCTCCTCTAAAAACAAAATATCCTCAAGGGGGAGAGAAACAATTAATTAAAGCTGTTTTAGATAGAGAGGTTCCATCTGGTAAGCTTCCATCAGCAGTAGGAGTAGTAGTTCAAAATACAGGAACAGCTGCTGCTATTTATGAAGGATTAGTAAATGGTACTCCTCTAATTGAAAAAGTTGTTACAGTTTCAGGAAAAGCAATAGCAAATCCTAAAAATATAAAAATAGCTATTGGAACACCATTTTCTTATATCCTTGATCAATGTGGAGTAAACAGAGATATAATGGATAAATTAGTAATGGGTGGACCGATGATGGGAATGGCTCAATTCTCAGAAGAAGCTCCAGTAATCAAAGGGACTTCTGGATTATTAGCTCTTACAAAAGAGGAAACAAATCCTTATAAACCAAAAGCTTGTATAGGATGTGGAAAATGTATAGGAGCATGTCCAATGCTTCTTGAACCTATTATGTTTGCAAGACTTGCTGCTTTTGAACAATGGGAAGAAATTGGAAAATACAACCTGATGGATTGTATTGAATGTGGATCATGTGCTTACATATGTCCAGCTAACAGACCATTGACAGAAGCTATTAAAATAGGTAAGTCAAAATTAAGAGCAATGAAAAAATAACATACAGTAAAGTTATTAAGTTATTAGGAGGGTACAAGTGACTAATATTTTGAAGATGGGGCCATCACCTCATATAAGAACATCAGAAACAGTTGAAAAAGTAATGTATGATGTAATAATATCTTTAATACCAGCATTTTTAGTTGCTGTATATGTTTTTGGAATAAGAGCATTTATAGTTACTTCAGTTGCTGTATTATCATGTATTGTTACAGAATTTGTTTGTCAAAAAATAATGAAGCAAGATATATCTGTATTTGACGGAAGTGCTATTCTTACAGGTATATTATTTTCTTTCGTTATACCAGTAAATATGTCTCTTATTTATGTAATTATAGGATCGATAGTTTCTATCGCTCTTGGTAAAATGGTATTTGGAGGACTTGGACATAATATATTTAACCCTGCATTAGTAGGTAGAGCATTTGTTCAAGCGTCTTGGCCAGTGGCTATCACTACTTTTGCTCTAGATGGAAAAGCAGGAGCTACAGTATTGGATGCTATGAAAAGAGGACTTCCTCTAGAGGGAGCTTTAATAGAAGGTGGAAACCAATATGCTCAGGCTTTTATAGGTAGAATGGGTGGATGTTTAGGAGAAACTTCAGCTCTAGCTCTTCTTATTGGAGGAATATATCTTATCTATAGAGGACAGATAGACTGGAAAATGCCTGCTTTAATAATAGGTACAGTATTTGTTCTTACTTGGGCAATGGGAGGAGATCCTGTAATGCAAATCCTTTCAGGAGGATTGTTTTTAGGAGCTTTTTATATGGCAACAGATATGGTAACAAGTCCATATACACCAAAAGGAAAAGTAATATTTGCATTGGGATTAGGACTACTTATATCTTTAATTAGAATGAAAGGTGGATATCCAGAGGGAGTTGCTTACTCTATCCTTATCATGAATGGAGTTGTTCCATTAATTAATAGATATACTGCACCTAAAAAATTTGGTGAGGTGAAGTCTAATGAAAAATAGATTTGTACATTATGGAGCAGTTCTTTTTATAATCGCTGCTGTATCAGCTGGAATATTGGCTGTAGTAAATAATCTAACTAAAACTGTAATAGAAAATAATGAAATTGCAGCTGTAAACTTAGCAAGAAAGAATGTTCTATCTTCTGCTGATACATTTAAACCTGAAGAGTCAGTAAAAGCTGAAGGGTTAGAATTTATACCTGGGTATAATGCAGCTGGAGAGCTTACAGGTTATGTTGTATCTGTTGCTCAAGGTGGATATGCTGCTGATATCAACTTTGTTTTAGGAATTGATAAAGATGGTAAAATTGCAGGATTGGATATCATAGGAAGTCAAGAGACTCCAGGACTTGGAGCTAAAGTTATGGATAAAGCATGGCAGGCTATCTGGATAGGAAGAGATTCATCATATACTTTCAATAAATCTACAGATGCATTTGCTGGTGCTACTATATCTCCAACAGCAGTTTATACTGGAATGATGAGAGCATTGACAGTGTATGACAAAGAGGTGAGAAAATAGTGGAGAAAAATAACTACGGAAAAATATTCTTTGAGGGTATATTTACAGGAAACCCTGTATTTATCCTTCTATTGGGACTATGTCCTACACTTGGAGTTACAAGTTCAGCAATAAATGGTATGTCAATGGGACTAGCTGTTGTAGCTGTTCTTGCTTGTTCAAACGTTTTAATCTCTGCATTTAAGAAATTAATTCCAGATCAAGTTAGAATTCCAGCATTTATCATGATCATAGCTTCATTGGTTACAATTGTTGAAATGATTATGAAGGCATATACTCCTGATCTTTATAAAGTATTGGGATTATTTATTCCTCTTATAGTTGTTAACTGTATAGTATTGGGAAGAGCAGAAAGTTTTGCATCAAAAAATGGTGTACTGGCATCTCTAGTTGATGGAGTAGGAACAGGACTTGGATTCACTCTGTCTCTTACAGTATTGGGTGCTATCAGAGAGGCTCTTGGTAACGGATCTGTATTCGGTATCAACTTTGCCCCTGCAAGCTTCACTCCTGCACTTATATTTATACTTGCACCTGGAGCTTTCCTTACAATTGGATGTATAATAGCAACTCTTAATTATCTAAAGATGAAAAAGAGTAAGGAGGGATAGAAAGTGACTTTTGGAAGTATTTTTAGTATTATAGTAGGTTCTATATTTATAAACAACGTTATCTTTGCTAAGTTCTTGGGATGTTGTCCTTTCATGGGGGTATCTAAAAAAATAGATGCTTCATTGGGAATGGGAATGGCAGTAACTTTCGTAATAACTCTAGCTTCAGGGATAACATGGCTTGTATATCATTTTTTACTTGCTCCATTTGGATTAGACTATTTACAAACAATAGCTTTTATATTAATTATAGCAGCTCTAGTTCAATTTGTTGAAATGGCTATTGCTAAGACTTCACCAAGTCTTTACAAAGCTCTTGGAGTATTTCTTCCTCTTATCACAACTAACTGTGCGGTACTAGGGGTAGCAATTATAAATATCCAAGAAGGATTTAACTTTATTGAAACATTAGTAAATGGATTTTCTGTTGCAGTAGGATTTTCACTAGCATTAGTATTACTTGCTGGTATTAGAGAAAGAATAGAATACTCAGCTATTCCAACACCATTTAAAGGAGTACCAATTGCATTTATATCAGCTGGACTTCTTGCTATGGCGTTTATGGGATTTAGTGGAATGCAAATATAAATATTTTGGAGGTTAATATGAACGCAGTAATAATGCCTGTACTGGTTTTAGGACTAACAGGTCTTGCTATGGGGTTGTTCTTGGCCTTTGCTTCGAAGAAGTTCGAAGTTGAAGTGGACCCAAAAATAGAACAAATAATGGGTATTCTTCCTGGTGCAAACTGTGGAGGATGTGGATTTCCTGGATGTGCTGGATATGCATCAGCAGTTGTAAATGAAGGTGCAGGAATGTCACTATGTGCCCCTGGAGGAGCTAGTGTAGCTGAAGGAATTGGGCAGATCATGGGAGCTACAGTAGAAGTATCTGATGAAAAAATAGTTGCTAAAGTATTATGCCAAGGAGATAATACAAGAACTACTAAAATATATGAGTTTGATGGAGAACTTCAAACTTGTGCTGCAATGATGCTTTATGCAGGTGGAGATAAATCATGTGTTTACTCATGTTTAGGACATGGGGACTGTGAAAGAGTATGTCCAGTTAATGCAATTAAAGTAAATGATAAAGGTATTGCTGAAGTGGATGAAGATAAATGTATATCTTGTGGACTATGTCAAAAAGCATGTCCTAAGAAAGTTATCTCTATGCTTCCTCAAAATAAAAAAGTTACAGTACTTTGTTCTTCTAAAGAAAAAGGTGCTACAGCTAGAAAAGCTTGTTCTACAGCTTGTATAGGATGTGGATTATGTAAAAAAGCATGTCCAGTAGATGCTATTACAGTTGAAAACAATCTTGCTAAAATAGATCCAGAGAAATGTATCCAATGTGGTTTATGTGCTGCTAAATGTCCTACAAATGCGATAAAAAGCGAAATAAAGGAAATTAAAAAAGCTGAAATTATAGAAGAAAAATGTGTTGGATGTACTCTATGTGCTAAAGTTTGTCCAGTAGGTGCTGTTGAGGGAGAACTTAAAGCTAAACATAAAATAGATCAAGAAAAATGCATAGGTTGTGGATTATGTTTTGATAAATGTAAATTAAAAGCTATCAAAATGAATGTAATCGAAAGAAGAGACTAATTGTTATATAAATAATAATAAGAGACACTCATTAAAATTGAGTGTCTTTTTTTGAATATATAATTGTATAAAATTTGGGATGTATAATATAATATGGCTGCAAATATTTGGTGCTGATACTAAAAACAGTATTAGCACCTTTTTTGATACTATGCTTTTTAATTATAGATTAGTTGATATAAAATTTTTTCTGAAAAAGTATTTTATATAAGAGATTAATTTTTATCACAGAAAGTTATGAGTTACAGGAATTTTTTATACTCTTATTTTCACACTTTCTATAGTTTTATTATTGGTTATATACATGTAATAAAATTATAAAATGCAATATCCTAAAAATTTTATAACATAATTTTATCTGAAACAGAGACGTTATTTTTTTAAAACTATTTATAATAAATAAAAAAGAAACTAATTTAAAAGATAAATAAAATTTTAAAATACCTCTATTAATGAGTTTATTAAAATGATATTTTTTCTTTAGTATTTAGTTTCATTTTTGCTGAGATTATTCAACTAATATTTTAATTTCGTAAGGGACATCTTTTTTACTTTTAACCCCTATTCCCTCAGGATTGAAAAATATATTAGCATATTCATCTATTATTTTCAAATTATTTTCTTTTATCCAATTAAAAAGTTCAGTTAAAACAGTACTATTCTCAAAACTTCCTTTACCTAAAATAGAAGCATACTTTCCTTTTTTTAAAATAATAGAATTATGAAGTTCTGGATTATCAGTAGTTATATACCCATTTTCTAAAGAGTTTTCATTAGGTAAATCTTCTATCTTTTTTCTAATTGTATGGGAGAGAATTTTATATCCTTTTTCCTCATGCTTTATTACATTTTTAATCATACTAAGCAAATTTTCTTCCTTTGTAATATTAACTTCTTTGAGAATTCTAACACCTTTTTTTTCTTCAACTTCTTCTAAAAAAGGTATTCCAATTTTTCTTGGTTTCTTATTTAAATCTGTCAGTAATTCTTTCTCTATTGATTTTAGTTTTTTTATCTCTTCCTGAACTCTGTTCAGAACATTTTTTATCATCTCTATATCTTTTTCATTATTTTTTTCATTTCCTAAAAACTCTTTAATTTCCTTTATTGTAAAGCCTAAATCTCTAAGTGTAACAATTTTTTTTATAAGTATTAATTGTTCACTAGAATAATATCTGTATCTGCTTTCTTTTTTTAGTTGAGGTGAAAGTAAGCCTTCCTTATCATAAAATCTTAATTTTGAAGTTGGGACTTTTGTAATTTTAGAAATTTCACCAATAGAAAGATATTTTTCCATCTGTTACCCTCCAAATATATTTATTAAAAAATAGTTTTAAAAAATCTTGACTTTAAAGTAGCTTTAAAGTTTATAATAAGACTTGTGAATAAAAAAGAAAAATATTTTAGACTCTAAAATATGTATAATGACAATTTTAAGATAATTTAAATATTTTCAACTTTAAACTTACTTTAAAGTTTAGAATAGAAATTGTAAAAATAACTGTATATATAAAATAAAAAATTTAAAATTGTATATCTTATATAATAACAATTTTAAAAATAATTTTCTAATAATTTTTTTATATTGAGAATAAATATTCAGGAGGTAACAATGAAAAAAATATTGGGATTACTTTTAATATTAAGTAGTTCACTATTTGCTAGAGAGATTACTCTAGATCAAGCTATACAGATGTCACTGGAGAATAGTAAAGAAATTAAAATTTCTGAGAAGGATGTTGAAGTAGCAAAATTAAATGTAGGAATTGCATTTAAAGATGCACTGCCAAGTGTGGTATATAGTGGAACATATACAAGAAGTGAATCTGAACGTCAAATGTATAAACATGGATGGGAAAATCAGGTAGACAGAAAGGGTGGATATACTCAGACTATATCTATATCACAGCCATTATTCCAAGGTGGGGCTGTTCTTGGTGGAATAAAAGGAGCTAAAGCTTACAAAAGTATAGCTAATCTTTTGTATTTAGGTGAAAGAAGAAACGTGAGATTGAGTACAATTCAAAATTATTCTAATATAGTTAAATATGAGAAAGATTTAGAGGTTTTGGAATCTTCTAAAAGAGAACTGCAAGCAAGATATAGTAAACAGAAAGCACAGTTGGATTTAAGACTTATCACAAAAACAGATCTGTTAAAA
>ENA-OOZR01000152-OOZR01000152.1-human-gut-metagenome-genome-assembly--contig:-NODE-152-length-75201-cov-9.321374_pt1 | contig 75201 bp, 64 predicted proteins | sample MGYA00241045_ERZ501406 | MGnify/ENA primary metagenome ERZ501406 (study PRJEB25962, sample SAMEA2042920) | human gut metagenome | biome: human gut; feature: human-associated habitat; material: faeces...
TAGTAGAGAAGCTGTTTTTGCTCCTTGCCCACCTCTTCCATGCCATCTTATTTCAAAAATTTCTTTCATAAATCCCCTTCCCTTTCTAAAATTTTTTAAAAAAGAGAAAGACTGAAATTGCCCCTCTCTTTACTTGTTACACGCCAAAATTTAACCACTTTAAACATGTTCGCATAGAATTATTATATACCATTTTCAATCTAAATGCTATATTTTTTTAACAAATGATTTGAAAAAAACACTTAAAATTTTAAAAAAAGAAAATATATATATTAAATAAATTATTAAAAAACTTTCTGCTCTGAAAAAGTATCTCAAAACAGAAAGTTTTTTTATCTATCATTTATTACATAAACATATGCACTCCAGGTCCAATAGGAATACCTAAGAAAGTCCATGCTAAGAATAAGATTGTCCAAGCTACTAAGAATACCATTGAGTATGGAAGCATCATTGCAATAACAGTTCCTAATCCCATATCTTCTTCATTTTTAGCATATTTAGCTGCAAATCCAACTATAATTGGGAAGTATGACATTAATGGAGAAATAATATTTGTAGTAGAATCTCCTATTCTATAAGCTAACTGGGTATATTCAGGAGTAAGTCCAAGTTCTACAAACATTGGAATAAATACAGGAGAAAGCATAAGCCATTTTGAAGAAGCTCCTCCAATAAACAGATTTACAAAAGCTGTAAGGAAAATAAGTCCTACTGCTGCTGCAACTCCTGTGATACCCATATCTTTCAGGATATTTGCTAATTTTACAGCTATTACAATTCCGATATTAGATTTTGTAAATACGTAAACAAACTGAGCTGAAATAAAGATGATAACAAATACTTGTCCACATGAAGCCATGGCTTTTACCAAAGCTTTAATAACATCTTTGTGTGATTTAACAGTTCCAGCAGAAATTCCATAGAATAAACCAGGAATAAAAAATGCAAGCATTAATACAAATACAATAGATTCACTGAAGAATGGTTTTAAAAGCTCCATTGTACCAGGTTGTCTGTGGTTGGCAGCAACAAAAGCTTCAATTTCTTTTGCATTTAATTTGAAAATAGCATTTTCAGGTAATACCATGAATAAAATAACTCCGACAAAAATAATTATTGAAACAGCAGAAACTCTTAGTCCTTTTTTCTCTCCAGTAGTTAGTTGAGAATTACTGTCAACTTCTAATCTTGGTCCTGTGTATTCTCCAAGTCTAGGTTCAACTATCTTATCAGTAATCCATGCTCCAATTATAGTAATAAGGAAAGTAGAAGCAAACATGAAGAAGTAGTTTGCAGTTGCATCAACAGAATATCCTGGAAGAACTATTTGAGCAGCAGATGTACTGATACCTCCCAAAAGTGGGTCAGTAGTTCCTATAAGAAGGTTAGCTGAGAATCCTCCAGATACTCCAGCAAATGCAGCAGCTATACCAGCTAATGGGTGTCTTCCAAATGAAGCAAATATTACTGCTCCTAATGGAATCAAAACAACATATCCAGCATCAGAAGCTATATTTGACATAACTCCAGCAAATACAACTATAGCAGATACCATAACTTTTGGTGTAGATAAAACTAATTTTTTAATAAGAGCACTTAAAAGCCCTGTTCCATCAGCAAGTCCAACTCCAAGCATAGCCACAACTATTGATCCAAGAGCAGCATGTCCTGTAAAGTTTTTAACAGCTGAAGTAAAAATTCCCCTAATGCCACTTACAGTTAAAAGATTTTGTACCATAGTAGTTTTTTGAACTACTTTACCAGTACCTTTAGCAATTTCTGAATAAGTAACAGAAACTCCTGCTTTTGATAGTATAAACGAGAAAATAATAGTTATTACGAAAAATCCGAAGAACATTGCTACTGGATGAGGTAATTTGTTTCCTGCAACTTCAACAAAGTTCAAGAATCTTTCAAACAATCCATTTTTTTTCATTTGTACATTTTTTTCCATTTGTTCACATCCCTTTGTATTATTTTATTTAGTTTGTATATTGTGTTGAAAATTTATTTTTACTATTTTTTTAAATAAAATAATATTTTATTAATATTTAAAAATAATTACAATTAGTATATATATGTTAAAATTTATAATATAAATTTACTGATGTACAAAAATTATTCTATCACATGTTGTGTCTTTTTTCAACTTTTTTTGTTTTGAAATAGTCTCTGAATTTGAAAAATAATATTATTTTTAATGTAAATTAAAATTAATTTTCAATAAAAGTGTTTAAAAAAATGACATAAAATTTATAAAAAGTTCAAAAAATAGTAAAAATAGAAATAGGATAAGTGTTGTTTATTTTTTTAGACTAAATTATTCAAAAGTTATATAAATGAAATAATTTTATTATTTTTTAAATATCATTTAATTTCTATAAATATTATGGTAAAATAAAAAGGTTATAAAATTTAAAATACGAGGTGTTTGGATTGGGATTTTTTCAAATTTTTCTAATAGGAGTAGGTCTTTCAATGGATGCTTTTGCTATTTCTTTATGTCAAGGACTTATAATGGGAAAAGTAAAGATAGGAAAAACTGCAAAGATAGCATTTACCTTTGGAATATTTCAGGCAATTATGCCAATATTAGGATATTATGTAGGAAGTATTTTTAGTGGAAAAGTTTCACAATACAGCAATATTATAGCTTTTATTATTTTAGGATATTTAGGATTTAACATGATAAGAGAAGCTAGAAAAGAAGATGACTGCTGTACAGATGAAGGATGCAGCTCAAAGGCTCTTTTAGCATTGGGAATAGCTACAAGTATTGATGCCTTAGCAATAGGTTTTACTTTTTCATTTTTAAAGAATTTCAATATTTTTGTATCTTCTATTGAAATTGGAATAATTACTTTTATAATTTCAGCTGTTGGAGTAGTTTTAGGAACAAAGTTTGGAACTCTGCTAGAAAGTAAAGCCCAATATTTAGGAGGAATTATTCTTATACTTATAGGAATAAAAAGTCTGGCAGGAAATTTTGCTTAATTTTTTAGAAATATAAATTTTGAATAAAATAAGATTAATTTAAATGGTGATTTAGAAAGTTAAAGCAGGCTGTAGAAATTTCTTTATTGAAAAAATCTAAAGCTGTATTTATCTTAATGAATCATCATTTTTATTTCTAAAAAATTATATTTTGATATTTTATTTATTATTTTATAAGTGGTATAATATTTATCATAGAAATTGGATGCTTGTTTAAATTATAGAATCATTTCAACTTAAATTGTTAAGGAGGATGTTAGATATGAAAGTAATAATAGTAGGTGGTGTGGCAGCAGGAACTAAAGTTGCAGCAAAACTAAAAAGAGAAGATCGCAGTAATGAAGTAATCATTTTGACTAAAAGTAAAGAAATTTCTTATGCAGGATGTGGATTGCCTTATTATGTTGGAGATGTAATAAAAAATAAAGAACAGCTTATTGTAAATACTCCTGAAAAATTTTCTAAACTTACTGGAGCAGAAGTCCATAATGAAATAGAAGTTATTGGTTTGGATAGAGAGAAGAAAATTATAAAAGCTAAAGATTTGAAAACTGGTAAAGAGGTTGTATACCCCTATGATAAATTAGCTATTTCTACAGGAGCAAGACCTGTAAAACCTCCATTAAAAGGAATAGATCTTCCAGGAGTATATTTTATGAGAACTCCAGATGATGCTGTTAATTTGAAAGCTGATATAGAAGCTGGAAAAATAAAAAGAGCAGCTGTAATTGGAGGAGGATACATAGGTCTTGAAGTAGCTGAAAACCTAGCTCTTCAAAATATAAAAGTATCAGTTATAGAAATGGCTCCTCATATTCTTACAGGGTTTGATAAAGAATTTGCAGAGTATGCAGAAGATCATTTAGCAGAGCATGGAATAATGGTTTTTTCTGGAACTAAGTTAGAATCAATAGAAGGAACTGACAGAGTAGAAAAGATACAGACTTCAAAAAAAACTATGGAGGTAGATGCTGTAATTATGTCAGTTGGTATTCGTCCAAATACAGAATTCTTAGCTGATAGTGGAATAGAACTTCTGCCTAATAAAACAATAAAAGTAAATGAATATTTACAGACAAATGACGAAAATATATATGCTGCTGGAGATTGTGTTTCAGTAAAAAATATACTTACTGATAAATTAGTGTGGTCTCCAATGGGATCTTCAGCAAATATAGAGGGGCGTATTTTAGCTCAAAATTTAAATGGAAAAAAAATTAAATTCAAAGGTGTTCTTGGAACTGCTGTAGCAAAACTTCCAGAATTAAATGTTGGAAGAACAGGACTTACAGAAGCTGCTGCTAAAGAGATGGGATTTGATGCTGTAAGTGTTATAACTGTTGAAGATGATAAAGCTCATTATTATGCTGGAGCTGCTAATTTTATAATAAAGCTTATTGCTGACAGAAAAACTTTAAAAATACTTGGAGTACAAGTCTTTGGTAAAGGAGCAGTGGATAAAGTAGTTGATATAGTAGTAACAGCTATGTCTATGAGAGGAACACTTCACGATATAGAGGACTTGGATCTGGCTTATGCACCGCCATTTTCTACTGCAATACATCCAATAGTTCATACAGTAAATGTTCTTTTTAATAAAATAAATGGGGCACTTGAAACTATAACACCAGCTGAATATTTAGAAGGTAAAGGAAATGGATATGCAGTATTTGATTCATGCAGTGTTGCAACAATAGAGGGAGCTCCTTATTTAGAGCTTACAGATATAAATGGAAAACTTGAAGGTTATGATTTAGATGATAGATTATTGCTGGTATGTAATAAAGGAAAAAAAGCATATCTTGTTCAAAATCGTTTGAAATACTATGGATATACAAATACAAGAGTATTGGAAGGTGGAGTCACTTTTAATAAAGTTAAAGTTTAAAATCTAACAATAAAAAAGATTGTGATAAAAAATTAATTAACTTATTTGAAAATATAAGGAGGCACCATAAAAAAAGTGCCTCTTTTTTCATTTTTATATTTAATTTTTAGACTTAAAAAATAGAGTATTATATTTATAAAGTGAATATTGAGCAAATTTTAATCTGATTTATAAAAAAATACAAGCTTTCTTCAAGTTCTGAGAATATTTTATTTGATTATGGACTCCTGTTGTGGTAGTATGTAAAGAAAATATTTTTTAAACTTAACAAAAAAGGGGGGAGCTGTATGAATTTTATTTTTATTTCACCAAACTTTCCAAAAAACTATTGGAATTTTTGCAGAGGATTAAAAAACAATGGAGTAAATACTTTAGCAATAGGAGAAGAGGAGTATTATAGTCTGACGCCAGAATTAAGGAGCTCATTAAATGAATACTACAAAGTTTCTTCATTGGAAAATTACGATGAAGTTTATCGTGCATGTGCATACTTTGCATATAAATATGGGCGTATAGACTGGTTGGAATCGAATAATGAATATTGGCTTTTAAGAGATGCACAGCTTCGTACAGATTTTAATATTAATACAGGGCTTAAAAATGATAAGATAGCTGGAATAAAATATAAAAGTGTAATGAAGAAATTTTATGAAAAAGCTGGAGTGCCAAGTGCTCGTTATCATATTGTAACTAATTATGAAGAGGGAAAAGCATTTATAGATAAAGTTGGATATCCTGTAGTTGTAAAGCCTAATAATGGTGTAGGTGCAGCAGCTACATACAAATTGATAAATGATGTAGAATTAGGGTATTTTTATAGAGATCTTCCACCAGTTGAATATATTATGGAAGAATATGTAAATGGAGAGCTTTTATCATATGATGGAATAGCAGGAAAAGATAAAGAAATAATATTTGAAACGGCTCATGCATATCCTATTCCAATAATGGATATAGTAAATGAACAGGCAGATGTAATGTACTATTCGTATAAAGATATTCCTGAAGATTTAAAAGAAGCTGGAAGAAAGGTAGTACAAGCTTTTGATACTAACAGTCGTTTTTTTCATTGTGAATTTTTCAGACTGTCAGAAGATAAAAAAGGGCTTGGAAAAAAAGGTGATATAATAGGACTTGAAGTAAATATGCGTCCACCTGGTGGATATACTCCTGACATGATGAACTTTGCAAATGATATAGATGTTTATCAGATATGGGCAAATATGGTAGCATATAATCAAGGATATTTTGATACAGAGTCTAGACCATATAATTGTGTATATGCAGCTAGAAGAGATGCTCACAGATATGTTTACAGCAAAGAGGAAATTTTAGCTAAATATAGAGACAATATAGTAATGAAAGAAAGAATGCCAGAGATTTTTTCAGTAGCTATGGGGAATGATATGCTTACTGCGAGATTCTGTGACTTAGAAGAATGCTTTGAATTTATTGATTTGTATTTAAAAAAATATTAGAATGTAGGAGGAGATAGAATATGCATACTGCTTATTATAAAGAATACAGTCATATACTGGGAAGAGAAATGGAATTTACAGTATATGGACATAGTGGAAAACCTTGCATAGTTTTTCCTGCACAAGATGGAAGATTTTATGATTTTTTTAATTTTGGAATGGTAGATGCTTCTTCAAAATTTATTGAAGAGGGAAAATTACAGCTATTTTGTGTAGATGGAATTGATTGGGAAAGCTGGTCACAAATAGGGGGAGACTACCATTGGAGAATAATGCAGCATGAGAAATGGTTTAATTATATAACTGAAGAGGCTGTTCCAAGATTTAGAGAAATTCACGGAGAAACTTCTGGAGAGTATTACAGAGGAAAATTTTTAACAACAGGATGCAGCATGGGAGCATATCATGCATTGAATTTTTTCCTTCGTCGTCCAGATATTTTTGATGGAGTAATTGCTTTGAGCGGACTTTATCATGCTGGATACTTCTTCCCAAATTATAGTCATGAGATGATTTATAATAATTCTCCAGTTGATTATATGAAAAATATGCCATGGAATCATTATTATTTAGATATGTATAGAAACTCAAAAATAATTCTTTGCTGTGGTCAGGGAAGATGGGAAAAAGAATGTATAGAGGATACTAACAGTTTGAAAGAAAGTTTTAAACGTCTTCAAGTTCCAGCATGGACAGATTTTTGGGGATATGATGTAGACCATGACTGGCCTTGGTGGAGAATACAATTTCCATATTTCTTAGATATAGTACTATAAATTACTGAAGGAGCTTACTATGGTTTTAAAACATGAAATTTTTATTGAACCTTTTGGTCTAAATAGAATTTTACATATATATATTCCTGATAATATAAAAGAGGGAGAAAGATTTCCTGTAATGTATATGTTTGATGGACATAATCTGTTTTTTGATTCAGAAGCAACCTATGGAAAATCTTGGGGAATAAAAGATTTCTTGGATAATTCCAATACAAGAATAATAGTGGTAGGATTAGAGTGCAATCATGAAGGAAATAAGAGACTTTGGGAATTTTCCCCTTACTCTTTTAAAGATAAACATTTTGGAACTGTTAAAGGATATGGTAAAATATTAATAGACTGGATGGCTGATTTTTTAAAACCAATGATAGACAAAAATTTTCCAACACTGCCAGAAAGAGAATTTACTGGTCTTGGAGGAAGTTCTATGGGAGGACTTATGTCAGTATATGGAACTGCCATGAGGTCAGATATTTTTTCTATGGGAGCTTGTCTTTCTCCTTTTTATGATCATATATTTAAAAAGCTGGTAGAGGAGCTTTCAGCAGCAGAAGTAAATTCAGCTACAAAGTTTTATATCAGTTGGGGAAGATATGAAGTACACTCTAAAAAGCAATTAGCTGTAGAATCTGAAAAAAATCTTATTATAAGCAGAATATTGACTTTTAAAGGAGTTCAGGTATTTCCTCATTTAATGGTAGAGGGTGCACATAATGAAGCTTCATGGGAAACAGAAAATCCTATATGGATGACAGAACTGGGGCTTATAAAATAATATTAAATATGGAGGGGTATATGTATTATAGTATTTTTTTAGAAATGAAAAATGATCCTGAAATAAAGAAATGGCTCAATATGAATACTAAAGATAAAGTTACTGAAATATTAAAAGGATTGTCTGATGAAGGAATAAAAAAATTAAAAATAGTTGAAACTTCTACTGAAACTAATGGAGAATATGATCTTATAAAAAGATTCATTAGAGAAACTCAAATTTTAGGAGAGAAATTTTTTAATGAGAAATATCCTTTTTATTATGCTAAAGATATTACAGAAGAAATTATAAAAAGAAAATAGTGAGTACAAGAGGATGGCTTGTAGATAGAAATATAATTTTAGAATTAAAGTTTAATCTAGCTTCTTAGCCATCCTCTTTTTTTAAACTGAAAGGGGAGAAAAGGAAAAATGATACATCATTTGATAAAAAAGTTATTTGTAATTTTTTATATACCTGCTGCTGCTAATATTCCTTTGCTCATATATTACTATTATAAGAATGGCGGAAATATTTTATTATTAGTTTTAATTAGTATGATGGTATTTATTTTGTGGGGGTATATTAATATTTTTCCATATAAAAAAGAAAAATATGCAAGAAAGCGATTGAGAATAATGATGGGTGGAAGAGCTTTATGCTTTTATTCTTTTTATGGTTTTCTAGCTCAAATAGGAATAATTGTATTTTTATATCCTTTATTGAGAGAAAAAATAAATAATAGTGAAATATTATGGTTCAATGGATTGTATGCTTTAGGAACAAACTTTTTTCTTTTTTTTAATGGAATTATACGGATATTTTTCACTTCAAAATGGCTAAGCTTTAGAAAAAGAGTTCTGTTGATACTTACTATTTGGATTCCTTTTATAAATATCTTGGTTCTTTTTTATATTTTAAGAATTATAAAGTGGGAGTATGAATTTGAATGTTATAAAGTTTCTTTGAGGGAAACAAGAGCAGAATCAGATATGTGTAAAACTAAATATCCTATAATACTTGTACATGGAGTAGGGTTCAGAGATTTCAGACATTTCAATTATTGGGGGCGTATTCCAAGAGAATTGATAAGATATGGAACTTCTATTTATTATGGAAATCAAGAAGCTTTTGGAACTATCGAATACAATGGAGAGGATATTAAGAAAAAAATATTAGAAGTGATAGAGAAAACAGGGTGTGAAAAAGTAAATATAATAGCACATTCAAAAGGTGGATTGGATTCACGATATGCTATAAGTATATTGGGAATGGATAAATATACAGCTTCTCTTACAACTATAAGTACTCCACATAGGGGATGTCTTTTTGTTGATAAAATGTGCAGGCTGCCTGAAAAGTTACATAGAGGAGTTGCTAAGTTTTATGATAATATGTTTAAAAGATTAGGAGATAAAAATCCAGACTTTTATGGTGCAACTCATCAATTTACTACTCACAACAGTAAAGAATTTAATGAAAAAGTAATAGATTCTCCAGAAGTTTATTATCAAAGTTATATCTCTGTAATGAAAGATTGTTTAAGTGATGTTTTGCTTACTATACCATATTGTTTTATCAAGAAAGTAGATGAAGAAAATGATGGTTTGGTAAGCATTTCTTCTGCCAAATGGGGAAATTTTAAAGGAGTTATAAGAAATAAATATCATAGAGGAATATCTCATGGAGATATTATAGATTTAAAAAGACAGGATTATAAAGGCTTTGATGTTATAGAATTTTATATACAGCTTGTTTCTGAATTGAAAGAAATGGGTTTTTAAAGAGATTATCATAAATTTAAAATAGCCCGATTATTAAAAAGCTGACTTGAAGTTTTTCTTCTTGTCAGCTTTTTTCTTTTAAAATAAAAAGGGATACTATATTAAAAAATTTTTCAAATTTCTAATACAGTATTCCTATAAAATTCAGTTAATAATTATATGTCTTTAATTTTTTCAGAAATATATCTGCTTGGACTCATCTCTTCTTTCCAGTTAGGGTCAGAAATATTAAAATTCTTACCATATATTTCAAGAAGCCTCTTTAAAGAATTTCTTGGAATATATGTATCAATTCCCATAAACTTAATCTCTTTCAATGTAGAGTTTGAAAGCTTGTAAGCTGAAATAATTCCATTTTTATCTTCAAGATAGCAGACTACTTTATCATCTTCTCTGTCAAAAAGAAATATCTCAATTTCAATTCCTTTGTATTCGTATTTGATATTTTTAAGTCCTTCATTTTTTAAGCTCAACGAAGAAATTCTTTTGAATCCTTCACTTTCTATATCTATTATGAATTTAGGAATAAGTTCTTCTTTCATTATTCCAATGTCAAAGTTAATGTCATGTCCTATAAAATTATTTTCTCTGATTTTTCCAAGAAGAGTTCCAAATTCAAGCCAATATTTTACACCTGTTTTTTGAGAAGTTTTATTCAAAATTTCAAGGACTTCCTTACCTGTTAAAAGTAAATTTTCTCCTTGTTTTTCCTTCTTTATTGAATCTTTTCTCTTTTTATTATAGATTCTATTTCTTATATATTTCATTGAAAGATCAAAAACTACTTTGAAAAATATATTTACAAGAATGATCATTACAGATATTGCTGCTGCCGCCCCAATATCTCCAGCATCATTTTTACTTATCATCATTACAGAAATAAGTCTTGTTTTTGTTGTATAAAGAAAAATAACTGCTGAAATAGTTATCATAGAATTTATAAAATAATATGAAAAGCTTTCAAGGATAGAATCTATTGATAAAGGAATAATAACTTTAAAAATAGTTCTGTACCATGGAACTCCCATGATATTAGATATAGTTTCATACTCACTGTCTAAAGTTTTTAATCTTGCAGTTATAGCTAAAAAAGGTGTTGCAAAGAAATGAACTATATTTGCAAGTATAATTATTCCAAAGCTTCCATAGAGGAAATTCAGAATATTATCTTTAGAGTTGAAGAAGAAAATATATGCAAGTCCTATTGTCAATCCAGGGAGAGCATTAGGAAGGATAGAAAGAAAATATCCTATTTTTCTTACAACTATGTAATCCTTTTCTCTTTCAATCATATATGCAGTAAGGAAGCATAAAAAAGTACCAAGTATTGCAGAGAAAACTGAGACAAGAATACTGTTCCCGAATATTCTCCAGATACTTTCACCCATTATTGTAAAATTATATGATTTAAAAGATAAAGTCATATCATAAGGCCATGTTTTTACAAGAGAAGCCAAAATAACTATTCCGAAGAAAGATACTATAATCAAGCTTAAAATATAATTGAAAAGTTTAAAAAAGTTATCTCTTGCTTTATTTTCTTTTATAATATATTTAGTAGATTTTGAATCTATTTTCGAACTTTTGCTTTTAATGACAATATCAAACACAAAGGCAATAAAAGCAGGGATTATAAGTAGTATTCCAACAGCTGATCCCATGGAAAAGTTTTGCTGCCCTATTACTTGTTTAAATATATCAGTAGCAAGGACATTATAATTTCCTCCAACTACCTTTGGAGCTCCAAAGTCTGTAAAGCTCAAAGTAAAGCCAGAGAAAAAACAAGTGATTAATGTATATTTAATGTTAGGAATTGTTATTGTGAAAAATTGTTTTAATCTGCTTATTCCCATTATTTCTGCCATTTCATATTTTCTATAATCCTCTGAATCAAAAGCTAGTACCAACATAAAGAAAAGTACTGGGAATATAAAGATAGTTTCTGCAAAAACTATTCCCCAGAATCCATATATAGAAATTGAAAGATCAAAAGCTTTAGTAATAATTCCCTGTCTTCCAAAAAGGTATATAAGAGCAATACCATGTGTCATAGTAGGAGAAAACAAAGGTAAAAGTGCAATTCCTTTTAAAAGAGATTTTCCTCTCAAATTACTTCTGTTTATTCCATAAGAAAAAAGGAAAGCCAGTATTATTGTAAGAATAGTTACAGTTATAGAAACTTTCAAACTGTTAGTAAGAGAACTTGCTGTAACTGGGTTGCTGAAATATTCAGCAAAGTTTTTTAAACCTATATAATTACCATTCTTTCCTTGAAAAGCTTTTATAAAAAGATTGAAAATAGGAAAAATTATGGAAATAACAAGAAAAAGAACTAAAACTAAAGAAAGCATTATTTTTATTAATTTATCTTTTTTCATGAGATCTCCTAAATACTATTTTTTTCATTTAATTTAATGTAAAGAGAATCGTTAATTTTAAGATTTAACTTTTCTTTTTCTTTAGAAAGTATATCAATGTAGATATTATCTCCAAATAGTTCTAATGTAATTCTATAAAAAGCGCCTCTAAATTCAATATTTTTTATAACACCTCTATGTGTTTTTTCTTTTTCCTCTGTAAAATATTCTACATCCTCAGGTCTTACAGTATATATATCATTGTTTTTATCAGTGATAAAATTTATTTTCCCTATAAAATCGGCTACAAATATATCTTTAGGTTTACTGTAAATTTCTTCAGGTGTGCCAAATTGAACTATTTCTCCACCATTGATAATAGCAATTTTATCTCCCATTGTAAGAGCTTCCTCTTGATCATGAGTTACCATAATTGTAGTTATTTTTAATTTCTGCTGAATTTCTCTTATTTCTTTTCTCAGGGATTCTCTTACTTTTGCATCTAAAGCTGACAGAGGTTCATCAAGTAACAAGATATTAGGTTCAAGAGCTAGAGCTCTGGCTAGAGATACTCTTTGCTGCTGACCTCCACTCATTTCATCTGGATATTTAGAAATTATATGATCAAGTCCTACCATTTTAAGAACTTCCATAATTTTTTCTTTTCTCTGTTGTTTATCTTTTATTTTCTTTTTTAATCCATATTCTATATTTTCAAATACTGTCATATTTGGAAAGAGAGCATAGGATTGAAATACCATACTTAAGTTTCTTTGAGAAGGGTCCAAAGTTGTTATCTCTTTTTCATTAATTAAGATATTTCCAGAATCAAGCTTTTCAAGTCCAGCTATTATACGAAGCAGAGTTGTTTTACCACATCCGCTTGGACCTAAAAAACATATAAATTCTCCTTTTTCTATTTCCAAATCAATACCTTTTAAAACTTCTACTTTATTAAATTGTTTTTTTACTTTTTTTATAGCTAAGTAAGGCATTTTTATTCTCCTTTACCATATCTTATTTCCCATTCTTTAAGTAATCTTTCTCTATTATCTGAAGCCCATTTAAAATCTATTTTGGCTAATTTTTCTTTGAAATCTGCTGGATACCCCTCAAGTTTAGTAGTGACTCCTTTATATGAAACCAGTCCAATATTTTTAGAATATTCTTCCATCATTTTTTTAGAAAGAGCCCATTTAATAAAATCAACAGCTTCTGGTTTGATTGTATCTTTTTTTACAAGAGCAATTCCTTCCATATCCCATCCATATCCTTCAGCAGGCAGGATAGTAACTATAGATTCATTAGTTTTTCCAAGTCTTATACTTTCACTGTCCATTCCAATTCCAATTAATTGTTCCCCTTGCATAGCCATTTTAACTGGAGCACTTCCTGAATGAGTATATTGAGATATGTTTTTATGAAGCTGATCCATGTATTCCCATGCTTTTTCTTCACCCCAAATACTTATCCATCCTAATATTGTAAGATAACCTGTTCCAGAAGAAGCTGGATTAGGCATAACTATTTCTTTAGAATACTTCTCATCAAGAAGATCTGTATATGAAGTTGGAATAGGTAAATTTTTAGCTGCAAGTTCATATTTATTAGCTGTAATAGCAGATGTCCAAGCAGTCATACCTGTCCATTGGGGTTTTTCACTGATAGAATCAATATATGTAGGATCAATATTTGTCAACCATTCATTATTCAATTCAGATAATCTTCCTTCTTTAGCAAGATCAATAAGATTGATACTTGCCATACCCCATAAGACATCAGCTACAGGATTATTTCCTTCAGCAATTACTTTAGCAGCAATAGCTCCTTGAGAATCTCTTATTATATTAAGCTCTACATTTGGGAAATCTGCTTTGTACATTTCAATGTAATGATTTAGATATTCTTCTTCAAGTCCAGTATAAACATTTAAGACAGTTTTATTTTCTTTACTCCCACATCCAAAAAGAAATGCCGAAAGAATAAAAAGAACAGAAATTTTTAATAGCTTTTTCATCATTAATTTTCTCCTTTTTCTAATAATTTAGGGTAAATAGTTTCCATTACTCTATTTAATTGAAACTCATCATCTATTTCAGACCAGATAATACCATCTACTCTTTTACAAAATATTCTTCTTTCTTTTGCTATTTTTTCTATACAATATTCATAACCTAATTTAAGATTTTTTTCATCTTCATATTTTTTGAACATAAGCTGGCACAATTCATTAGATAATTTTTGTAATCCAGTAAGTTCACCATATTCTCCTTTGATCTCAAAAAGGTTGAAAGTAAGTTTTCCAATACTATTGTCTATAATTTCATAGTAATAATCATCAGACATTTTTTTATCTTCTGATAAAAGAATAGTATCTTTTTCAGGAGAGGTAATTAATATATCAAGACAGTTTTTTTCATAGATAAGATCCCCTTCTAAAAGCAGAATATCTTCATCACCAATTAATTCTTTAGCACAATAAAAACTTCCCATACTGCTTGTATTAGCATAGTTGCTGTTTTTTATTGTAACAACACTGCTGTATTTTTTCTTTAAAGGTTCAAAAAAATAATCTAAATGTCCTGTTACTAATATTATTTTTTTAATTCCTGAGTCTAGAAGCTTCTCTATTGATCTTTCAATAAGAGATAATCCATTTATTGCTAAAAAAGGTTTTGGAATCTCATCATTAGTTATTCCTCTGAGTCTCGTTCCCATACCTGCTACAAGTATTACTGCTGTTTTCATAAATCTTTCTCCTTTTTATATAAACTTTTGACTATATTATTTTTAATATATTCATATTGTTTTTGATTATCTATTTCCCCCCAAATATTTTCTTTGGAAGATATGCATTTTAAATCAGAAAAAATATTTTTATCTAAAAAACTATATTCATAAAAAAATAATTTATTTTCTATTTGTGTGAATTTATCCAACATTTTTAAGTAGGAACTATATTTTAATTTGCTGATTCCTATAAGCTCACCTGAAATTTTTTCAAGGCTGTATTTTCCTTTTGAAATATTTAAAAGTTCATTTTTTTTAGTAGTAACATAGAGAGAATCTTCTTTGTCTGATATGGAAGTATCTATCATAGTTACATTCTTATCTTTTGAGTTCAGCAAAAGAGATATTATATTTTCTTCGAAAATAAGGTCCCCTTCTAAAAGGATAAAATCTTCCTGTAAATGTTTTCTTAAAAGATAGAGAGAGTACATATTTCCTGTGGTCTTATATTTTTTATTTTCTATTATTTTAAGGTTAGAATATTCTTTAGCTAGTTTTTTATAATATTCTGCTTTGTATCCAGCAGCAATTATTATTTTATCTATATTATATTTTGATAGTAGTTTTATAGTTCTTTCAATGAGAGTTGAATTTAAAATTTCAAGAAATCCTACTGGTTTATCAAAATCTAAAGTTTCTCCAGCAGCCAAAATAACCGCAGTTTTTATTCTGTTATTATTAGACTTCAAAAGCTCATTTCCAGAATCTGTAATAATATATTTAGTTTCTCTGTATGAAATATTTTCTTTAATAAGGCAGCCCTCGTTTAAAAGAGAATTAATATATTTATTAACAGAACCAAGAGAAATATTTAGATATTCAGATATTTTTCTCTGACTTATTATGCTGTTCTCATGTATAAGAGATATGATTTTTTCTTTTATCTGAATCACCACCTTATGTTAAAAATGAACGATTATATTTTTACACTGTGAACGATTTTTGTCAAGAATAAAATATTTACAACTCTTATTCTAAAAAATAATCACAAAAGAAATAAAAGATAATGTAAGAAAATAAAAAAAACAAACTTTTTATATCGAACAAATTATTTTAATAAAAATAAATGAAAATTCTTAAAAAATAGAGAGTTATATTGAAAAAATACGAACAAAAAATATTTTTTTTTGAAGGTGTTAATTTGTATCAAATAATGTTAATATATAAGTTAAGAAAAATTGTCAGGAGGAAATTAGTTTGGAAAGTATAAGATCAATAATCAATTTTGTAAATAATTTGTTGTGGGGGAAAAATATATTAGTTGTTATGTTGATAGGTACAGCTGTATATTTTACTTTTAAGACAAAATTTATGCAATTTAGATTATTTGGAGATATAATAAGAATATTGAAGGGAAATGGAGATGAGAAAAGAGATGGAATCAGCTCATTGGAAACATTTTTCCTTGGAACAGCTTGCAGAGTAGGAGCAGGAAATATCTCAGGAGTTGTTGCAGCAGTTTCTATTGGAGGACCAGGAGCACTTTTCTGGATGTGGCTGGTAGCACTTCTTGGAGCAGCAACTTCTTTTGTTGAATCAAGTCTTGCTGTTATGTATAGAGCTAAAATAAAAGATGGTGAATACCAGGGAGGAACTCCTTGGATTATAAAAAAAAGACTTAATATGAAATGGCTTGGGGCTATATATGTAGTTGCTTCTATTATATGCTATATAGGAGTTATACAGGTAATGTCCAATTCAGTAACAGAATCAGTAGTCAGTGCATATGGATTCAATCCTAAGATAATAGCTGTTGTATTGGCTCTCGTTGTAGGTTTGATAATATTTGGAAAAAGTAAAAAAGATAAAATAATATTAGCACTTAATAAGATAGTTCCTGTAATGGCTGTCATGTATCTTTTGGTAGTTATTTATGTTATTATTACTAATCTGACAGGAATTCCAGCAATGATAGGGAATATATTTTATCAGGCCTTTGGAGGAAAAGAATTCTTAGGTGGAGCTGTAGGTGGAATTATAATGCAGGGTGTAAGAAGAGGATTATTTTCTAATGAGGCTGGAAGTGGAAATTCTAACTATGCAGCAGCAGTGGTTGATATAGATGAACCAGCTAAGCAGGGAATGGTACAGGCTTTAGGGGTTTTTGTTGATACTCTTATAATATGTAGTGCTACAGCATTCGTTATTCTATTAGCTGATAAAGATGTAGTAAATGGACTTACAGGAATGACTCTTTTTCAAGAAGCATTAAAAAATCATATTGGATGGATTGGGATACCTTTTACTGTAATTGTCTTATTTTTCTTTTCTCTTAGTACAATATTGGGAGTTACATATTATGGGAAAAATGCTATGAACTTTATAAGCTCAAAGGCAATTGTCAAAGAAGTATATCATGTAGTAGTGGTTATTATGGTATATATAGGTGGAATTGAGCAAAATTTCTTTGTTTGGTCTCTGGCAGATTTCGGATTGGGAATAATGACAGTAATTAATATATTGTGTATTATACCTATTTCAGGAGAGGCTTTAAATGAATTGAAAAAATATGAAATAAAATTGAAAAGTAAAAAGAGAGCCTAAAAGCTCTCTTATTTTTTCCATGAATACTCGTTTCTAGGTCTTCCAATTTTTCCATAAATAATTTTCAAGTCGACCATTTCTATTTCAACAAGATAGTTCATATATTTATTTACTGTTTGAGAAGCAAGACCAGTAGCTTCTGATATTTCCTCAATTGTAATGTATGAATTAATTTGTTTCATTTTATTTTCAATTAATGAAATAGTGTTGACACTTATTCCTTTTTTATAATCCCCATACTTTTCTTTTTTTGCTGTAGAAATTTCAGGAAAAGATTCTGTTGTTTTTTTCTTATTAAGGTGTACATTTACTCTCGAGTATAAATCAAGAACTTTAATAGGTTTGATAGCAAAATCATCAGCTCCAGCAAGGAAAAATTCCTCAGCAATGTTTTCTAATCCTTCAATAGTAAGAGCTATTATAGATACATTTTCATTCATCTGTCTTATTAATTTTACTCCAAGTACTCCATTTATATAAGGCATATGATAATCAATTATTATGATATCAAGCTCTTTAGTACTCACTATTTTTAAAGCTTCTTCCATTGAAAGTGCTGTGTACACTTCCCAATCCTTCATAAGAAAAAATTCTGAGACAGCAAAGATAATATCCTTAGAATCATCTATGATAAGAATTTTATTTTTCATTTCCTAAAACCTCCCCCTGCATAACGATATATACTCCAATACCTCTTTTTTTTCTATTTTTAATAAATATTTTAGATTTATGTTCTTCCATAACTGTTTTTACAAAATTTAGCCCCACTCCACTGGAATTTTTAGTTGAAAAACCATTTATAAAAGCATTTTCAAGTTCTTTTTCAGACATTCCTTTTCCATAATCTTCAATTTTTATAAGTACAAATTTTTTATAATCTTTTATAGTAAGCTCAATTTTGTTATTTTCATATTCTGTAAAAGCTTCATAAGAATTTATAATTAAATTAGTGATAGCTCTTGAAAAAACTATTTTATTAACTTTTATTTTTCTTCCAGTGCAGTAATTGTTATAGATTAAAAATTCAATGCACTTATGTGTTGAAAGATAAGAAAGAATAAAATTAAATACTTTGTTTATATCAATAGGATTTTTGTGTGTATCCCTTAAAATTTCAGATACCATTATATTACATCTTTCCAGAGATTTTTCAATTCTGTTATAATAATCTTTTTTCTTTTCATTTTCTTCCTGCATATCAAGTATTTCAATAAGAGTCCCCATAGAAAATAATGGAGTTTTTAAATCGTGAACTAAATATTGAATTTCTTTTAGATATCTATTTTCAACTTCTTGTAATTTCAAATCTGAAAGAGCTTTTGTCATATCTTTTTCTTTTTCATATATATTCTGCCTTCTCTCCTGCTCGAAAAATACAAGGAGGAGAGTTATGGAAAATATAAAGAAAAGGATAAAGAATAAAAAACCAATAAGGTTTAAGATGTTATCAGCTTCCATTAATGAAGAAATATTTTTTAGGTCAAAAAAGATTTCTCCAGTTGATTTATAGTCCAATACAGAAAAATATTTTGTAATATCAAGCCATTGGATACCAGTAAATACAAGGAGAAGAACAACATTTCTTTTAAATAAACTAATATTCTTAAAACGATTGCTTGAATGAAATGCTAGATAAATCATTTCAAGTATAGATACTTTACCAAAATAATAATCCATATCATAGTATACTTTGTATATTATAAAATAAATTGCCTGAATTATCAACATTCCAAAAATAACCTTTAAAGTATTATTCAATTTACCATTTATTTCTATATCGATAGAATCCATGAGGAGGAAAACAGAAAAAAATATTGGAAATGATTTTATTGTATTTAGAAAAACTAAACCAAATGCAGCATGGAGAAGATATTCTTTATCCCAAAAGTCTATACTTTTTTCTAAAGAATCATAAATATCAAAATTTTTATATAATAAAAAATTAGGCAGGACAATACTTATTAAAACCATTAGTATTCCTAATGAAAGTTCTGTTTTATGAATTTGAATATGAAATTTTTTCCCCAAAATTTTCATGATCATTCCCCTTAAATCTAGAAATTATTAATTTCTTCTTTATGATTACAAATTAAATTAATGATACCACATTTTAAGTAAAAATAGTAGGAAAAAGATGAGAGGAAAAAGAGGAAAAAGAGAAATAAAAGTATAAGATTTACTTTTTATATATCTTGAAATATAATTAATAGTAGGAAAAAAGATATAAAAATTTCAAAATAGAACAAAAAAATAAAAAAAGGGGGAACATATGATTTCGTTGAAGAGATTTATGAAAGTTGGGAGTGTAATAGTTGGTTTAATGGTAAGTGTTTTTACTGTGTCTAGTGCAGCCAACCCTGACAATCTTTATGGAAGACATGCTGAAGGGAAAAATGGAGTGGTAGCAGCAGCTAATCCAGAAGCATCTAAAATAGGTGTAGAAGTGATGAAAAAAGGTGGAAATGCAGTGGATGCAGCAGTTGCAACAGCATTTGCTATCAGTGTATTTGAACCTAATGCATCAGGAATTGGTGGAGGAGGATTCATGTTAATCAGAATGGCTAAAACTGGTAAAACAGTAGTCATAGATTATAGAGAAAAAGCTCCAGCTAAAGCAACACCTGATATGTTTGTACTTGATGAAAATGGAAAAGTAGTAAATGATGAAATAACTGTTGGAGGAAAAGCTTCAGGAGTTCCTGGAACAGTAGCAGGACTTTTAACAGCATTAGAAAAATATGGAACTATGAAAAGAGCAGATGTTATGGCTCCAGCTATAAAACATGCAGGTGAAGGAATAATAGTTTCAAAGAACTTAGAAGGAATAATTCAAGACAACTATGAGAAATTAGTTAAATTTGATGCAGCATCAGAAGTATATTTAAAAGATGGATTACCATATGAAGCTGGAGACAGACTTGTAAATAAGGATTTAGCAGCAACTCTTACAAAAATATCAAAAGAGGGTAAAAAAGCTTTCTATGAAGGAGAAATAGCTAAGAAAATAGCTGATGAAGTTCAAAAACAAGGCGGTCTTATGACAGTTGAAGACCTTAAAAATTATACAATTGAAGAAAGAGAGCCAGTAGTTGGAAAATACAGAGATTATACAATTATATCTTGTCCACCAGCAAGTTCTGGAGGAACTCATATAGTACAACTTTTAAATATGGTAGAAAATTATGACCTTAAAGCAATGGGAGACAACACTCCTGAGAGCTGGCATATATGGGCTGAAAGTATGAAACAAGCTTTTGCAGACAGAGCAGAATATATGGGAGATACAGCTTATGTAAAAGTTCCTTTAAAAGGTCTTACTTCTAAAGAATATGCAAAAGAAGTAGTTAAGAAAATAGATCTGGAAAAAGCTGGAAAAGATATTAAAATTGGAGATCCTAGCAAATATGAAAGTGGAAGTACAACTCACTTTTCTGTAATGGACAAAGATGGAAATATGGTTGCAGTAACTCAAACTATTAACTATTTCTTTGGTTCTGGAGTTGTAGTGCCAGGAACTGGAATAATGATGAATAATGAGATGGATGACTTTGTTCCACAAAAAAATATGAAAAACTCTATTGAAGGTGGAAAAAGACCTCTAAGCAGCATGTCACCTACTTTAGTTCTTGATCCTAAAAACAGACCATTAATGACAATTGGTTCTCCAGGGGCTACAAGAATTATACCAGCAGTAGCATTGACTATAAGTAACGTAATAGATCATGGAATGACTCTTCAAGAAGCTATCAATGCACCTAGAATTGCTCAATTCCAATCAGGAAAATTAAATGCTGAAGGAAGAATGTCTTTTGAATCTTATAATAAATTACAAGAAATGGGACATGAGATTAACATGAGAGGAACTTATGATAATTACTTTGGTGGAGTACAGGGAATTATGATGGACTATGATACAAAAACTCTTCAAGGTGGAGCAGATCCAAGAAGAGATGGACAAGCAGCAGCATTTTAAATAAAAATGTAAGTTATAAAAACTGCTTCTGAAATAAATTTCAGAAGCAGTTTATAAAAACAAACAAATTGGGAGGAAGAATAATGAAAAAAAGATTTTTTATGGCAGGGATAATAGCAGCAGTAGCTTTATCTTTGGGAGCATGTTCAGCAGTTAATTCTGGGAATAACGTAAATTCAACAGCTGCTGTTCAAAGTGTAGAAAATTGGAAACCATATGATGCCAATGGAAATATTCTAAGAACTGATAGAGATGCAACTGGGGTAAATGGAGTAGTATCAACAGGAAAATATGAAGCAACAAAAATAGGTGTAGATATAATTAAAAAAGGTGGAAATGCAATAGATGCTGCTGTAGCAGTAGGATTTGCATTAGGAGTATGTGAGCCACAATCTTCTGGAATTGGTGGTGGAGGATTTATGGTAATTCGTTTCGCTAAAACTGGAGAAACTAAATTTATAGATTTTAGAGAAATAGCTCCTAAAAATGCAACTCCAGATATGTGGAAATTAGATAAAGATGGAAAAGTAATAAATAATGAAAAAGCTGTAGGTGGAAAAGCTGTTGGAGTTCCAGGTGAAGTAAAAGGAATGATGTATGCTTTAGAAAAATATGGAACAATGTCTAGAAAAGATGTAATTCAACCATCAGTAGAGCTTGCAGAAAATGGATATGAAGTATCAGCAGTTTTAAGCAGAGACATCAAAAATAAATATGATATGATAGAAATGTTTCCTGAAACATCAAAAATTTACTTGAATGAAGGGTTCCCATATGAAGTTGGAGAGACTATAAAAAATCCTGATTTAGCAAATACTTTAAGAAAGATAATCAAAAATGGAGAAAAAGCTGTATATGAAGGAGAAATAGCGAAAGCAATAGTAAAATCAGCACAAGATGCTGGTGGGCCTTTAACTATGGAAGATATGCAGAATTATGACATAAGAGTTAATGATCCTCTAGTAGGACACTACAGAGGATATGAAATAGTAACATCAGCACCGCCTTCATCAGGAGGAGCTCATGTGGTTCAAATCCTTAATATTTTAGAAAATTATGATATGAAAAATGTAAAACCAGGATCAGCAGAGTACTATCACTTATTCTCAGAAGCAATTAAAATGGCATTTGCTGATAGAGCTAAGTTCTGTGGAGATACTGAGTTTATAGATGTTCCAATTGATGGAATAATTTCTAAAGATTATGCAAAGGAATTAGTAAAACAATTAGATTCTAAAAAATCTAAAAAATATATAGCAGGAAATCCTTGGGCATGGGATGGCTCAAAAGATACAACTCACTATTCGATAGTTGATAAAGAAGGAAATATAGTAGCTGTTACAAAAACTGTAAATAATGTTTTTGCATCTGGAGTAGTAGCTGAAGGAACAGGAATTATCCTTAATAACGAAATGAACGATTTCGATACTGGACATGGAAAAGCTAACTCAGTTGAAGCTGGAAAAAAACCTTTAAGTTCAATGAGTCCTACAATAGTATTGAAAGATGGAAAACCAGTAATGAGTTTAGGTGCTCCAGGAGCAACAAGAATTATAACAGGAGTAGCTCAAGTAATAAGTCTTGTTCTTGACTATGGAATGGATATTCAGGAAGCAATAAACTTCCCAAGAATTCATGATGACTATGACAAATTAGTTTGTGAAACAAGAATAGATCCAGCTGTTATAGCAAAATTAAAAGCTATGGGACATAATGTAGTAGAAGAAGCTGAATATTTTGAATATCCTTGCGTTCAAGGTGTAACAATGGGAGAAGATGGAAAACTTAGAGGAGGAGCAGACCCAAGAAGAGATGGTAAAGCTCTGGGATTCTAATAGAAAAAATATTTATATGAGAAGGCAATAATAAAATACAGGAGGAATAAATAAAATGAAAAAATTATTAACAGTATTGATGTTTGTATTAACAGCAATGGCAGCAATGGCAGCAAAATTTGAAAAACCAATAATGCTTACTTCAGTAGGACAAAGTGCTGATGTACAAATGGTAAAAGCTCTATTGAAAAAAGGTGGATTGGAATCTGAATTTGACAAATCAATAACAGCAGAAGGATTAACAAATGAGAAAACTTTAATTCTTGCTATAGGAGGAAGTTCTAAAGGGCTTGGAGCAGCTGGAATAAAAGTTGAAGATGAACTTGACAGAACTGCTAAATTAATAAAAGGTGCAAGAGATAAAGGGATAAAAATAATTGGAATGCACATTGGTGGAGCAGCAAGAAGAGGAGAATTATCTGATAAATTCGTAAATGCAGCAGCACCAAATGTAGATTATTTAATCATTGTAGAAGAAGGAAATAAAGACGGTTTATTTACAAAAATGTCAACTGAAAAGAATATTCCTATGGACACAGTTCCAAAGATTACTAATGCAGTAGATCCATTGAAAAAAGCATTTGAATAATTTGATTAATAGGGGACAATGCATTGTCCCCTATTATTTAAAGGAGGGAAAGAAGATATGTCACTTGAACTTATATTATTTTTAGCTATGGTAGCTGTCTTTATGATTGCATGTTTTGCAGCAAAATTACCAGTAAGTATAGCTATGGTATTATCATCTATAACAGCAACACTTATAGCAGGGAAAGGTATCCCTGTTAGACATTTAATTGAAGGAACTTTTGGATATATAGATACAATTCTTGTAATAGCAACAGCTATGATTTTTATGAAAGTTATTCAGGAAATAGGAACATTGAATGCTTTGAGTGCTTCAATAATCCGTAAATTTCATAAAACACCTTGGCTTTTACTTGTATTATTAATGTTTATATCAATGTTCCCAGGAATGATAACTGGATCATCAACAGCATCTGTACTAACAGCAGGAAGTATAGTTGCTCCTATCTTGATGCTTATAGGAATACCTATGGTAGAAACAGCTACTATTATAGCTCTTGGAGGTATATTAGGGATGATAGCTCCTCCAGTTAACGTACCAGCTATGATTATAGGTGGAGGAATAGATATGCCTTATGTTGGATTTACTATTCCATTATTACTATTGACAGTACCAGTAGCAATATTCTCAGTATTGTATCTTGGGTTGAAACATGTAAATAAAATAGATTACAGCGAAATAAAAAATGAAATAGATTTTACAGCAATTGATGAATATGGAATGAAGCTGTATATACCTATCATTATAGCAATGTTTTTAATGACTATGGATAAAGTTGCTCCAAGCCTATTTGGTTTGGGAATGCCTCTGATATTTATTTTGAGTGCTATATCAGGACTTTTCTGTGGTAAAAAAATAAACTTCTTTAAAGTTTCAAAAGAAGCAGTTAATCAAACTCTTCCAGTAATGGGAATCTTAATGGGAGTTGGGATGTTTATTCAGGTAATGACATTAACAGGAGTGAGAGGATATATTGTTGTTAGCAGCTTAAGTCTTCCTCCATCTTTGATATATGTTGCAATGGCTATAACTATACCGTTATTTGGAGCAGTATCATCATTTGGAGCAGCTTCAGTTCTTGGAGTTCCTTTCTTAATGGTATTTTTATCACAAAATCAAATTATCACAGGTTCAGCTATATCTTTTATAGCTTCTCTTGGGGATTTGATGCCGCCTACAGCACTTGCAGGAATATTTGCAGCTCAAGTAGTAGGAATGAAAGACTATACTCCTGTGCTAAGAAAAGCAGCAGTTCCAGCAGTAGTTATCATAATTTATTCTATAGTTATGATAATTTTCTCTAACCAATTAGGATCTATCATATACTAGGATGAGGTGATGAAAATATGATGATGTATATATACTTAGCTTTAGTTTTATATGTTTTAGTAATGGTTGTTTTAAATCTATTAGAGGAAAAAGATTTGATGAAACAAGTAAATGCAGCTCTTGTTATAATTCCTCTATTATTGAGAATATTAATGATAAAATAAGGGGGAAAGAAAATGAAAGGAAATAGAGGAACAGGAATTACAATGATTTTTCTTTCTCTGATTGTTGCATTTCTAGCAGGAAAAGAATTTTTAAAAATGAGAGAGGCAGAGCCTATAGTAAAAGGTGAAGGTGTAACTTCAATGCAAAAATTAAGTGACTATCTTCCAGCATTAAAAGGTACTTCTGGAGACAGTGATGTCTATATCCTTCAAGGAAAAGAAGAAGGTGGAAGTGTTCTTGTATTAGGAGGAACTCATGGAAATGAACCTTCAGGATATATGACAGCAATACTTATGATAGAAAATCTAAAAGTTGATAAAGGAACTGTTTATATTCTTCCAAGAACTAATGGAAGCGGACTTACACACAATGACCCTCAAGAAGGATCACCACAAAGATTTACATTGAAAACTCCATATGGAGAAAGATGGTTTAGATATGGATCAAGAGCAACTAACCCTCTAGACCAATGGCCTGATCCTGATGTATATATTCATGCTGCATCTGGTCAGCAACTTTCAGGAAATGAAACTAGAAATATCAACAGAGCATATCCAGGAAGACCTGATGGAACTTATACTGAAAAAATGGCTTATGCAATAACAGAAATGATAAGACAAAATAAAATAGATATGACTATTGACCTTCATGAAGCATCTCCTGAATACCCAGTAATTAACGCTATAGTATCTCATGAAAGAGCAATGCCTATAACATCACAAGTGGTTATGAATATGGAATTTGATGATATAGCAATTGGATTAGAGCCATCTCCAGTATCTTTGAGAGGACTTACTCACAGAGAATTAGGAGATTATACAGATACTTATGCTGTACTTATGGAATCAGCAAATGCTGCTCAGGGAAGACTTAGAGGAAAAACAGATGAAGCTCTTGTATTAACAGGAAAAGATCCTAGATATGTAGAAGCTCAAAAGTTAGGAAGATTATTTGTACCTTATGATGAAAATGGACATCCTTTAGAAGAAAGAGTAGGAAGACACTTGACAGGAGTTGTTCAACTTGTTACAGTAATGGGTGAAAATGAACCTGAAAAAGAAATTATACTAGAAGGAGCACCATCTTATTCAGAGCTTCTTGAAAACGGTGTAGGATATTATTTAAAAGAGGTAAAATAATTTAAAAAAGAGGTAGAAATTTGATAAAAAAAATCTTGTTTATATTGATATTTAATTCTATCATATGCTATCCAAATGAAAAAGTTTCATTATCTGAAATTGATTATTTTAAAACTGGAAGGGGAAAGCCAGTGGTTATGATAATTGGTGGAATACATGGTGATGAAATATCTGGAATAGAAAAAGCCAGAGAGTTTAAAGAATATAAAATTTCAAAAGGAACTCTTGTAATAATTCCAGAAGCAAATAAAGAAGCAGTAAGAAATGGAAATAGAACTGAATATTATATGCAGGATTTGAATAGGTCTTTTTTTCAAAATAATAATGATAAATCTTCTAAAAAAGCTCAAGAAATTATAAAAGTAATAGAGCACTACAAACCAAATATAATATTAGATTGTCATGAATCCTATTATAATTATGATGAAAATAAAGACCCAAATTTTTATATTGGAAATACCTTAATATTTCAGCAAAATACAATGGATGAATATCCAGAACTTATATTCAGCCTGCTTGAAGAGGGATTTATTCCTCTTCAAGGGGCAGAAAAAGGAAGCCTCAATAGAGAGGTTTCAGAAAAAATGAATATTTCAGTAATAACTATTGAAAGTTCTAGAGAAGATACAGTAGAAGTGAGAAAAGAAAAATATGAAACTGTTTTTAAGAAAATCTTAAAATATTTAAAAATGGAGTAAAATTATGGAAAAAATAATTCTTATACTATGTTTTATCTGCATAGGGTATCTTTTTTTTGAGAAAAAAAGAGCCACGAATCAGAGAAAAACTTTTAAATATGTCATCCATGTAAATGGAATCAGGGGGAAATCAACAGTTTCCAGGCTTATAGATGCAGGAGTACGTGCTGGAGGCTATAAGACATTCACAAAAACTACTGGAACATCTCCTAGAACTATTTCTGTTTTTGGAGAAGAAAAAGAAATAAGCAGAAAAGGCAAGGCGAATATAAAAGAGCAGATAAAAGCAATAAACTGGGCTTATAAAGAAGGAGCAGAGGTTCTGATTTTAGAATGTATGGCTGTAAAACCAGAGTTGCAGCATATATGTGAGAATAAAATATTAGATTCTGACATTGGAGTAATTACTAATGTAAGAGAAGATCATCTTGATGAAATGGGGAAAACTTTAGATGAGATAGCAGAATCGCTTTCTAATACAGTTCCAAAAAATGGAGCTTTTTTCACAAGTGATAAAAAATATTTTGAATTTTTTAAAAGAAAAGCTGAAGAAAAAAATTCTAAAGCGTTTATAAATGAAAAAGAAAAAAAAGAGTATTGGGAGATTGATTTTGCCAACAATGTGGCTTTAGCAGTAGAGGTATGTAAATACATGGGTATAGATGAAGAAAAGGCTTTAAAAGGAATGAGAGAATATCACAAAGACCCTGGATGTTTAAAAACTTTAGCATATAAAAATGAAAAGGGACATGAAGTGTTTTTTGTAAATGCTATGGCTGCAAATGATCCGAATTCTACAGATATAATTTTAGAAAGAATATCTAAAAGACCTTACTGGAAAAATAAAAGATATCTTTTAGTAAATAACAGAGGAGATAGAGTAAGTAGATGGGAGCAGTACATAAAATTTGTAAAGAGTGTTGAAGATAAATTTGATAAAATAGTAGTTTCTGGAGAAAATAGAGAGCTTTTTAAAAAATATTTATTAAAAAACAGAGTAGATGAAAATAAAATAGAAATATTACAAAATGAAAAATATTTTGATGAAATAGAAGATGGAATACTTATTTTTGCTGTTGGAAATATATGTGGGCATGGGAAAAAATTAGTGGACTATCTGGAGAACAAGGGGGAGATAATAGATGGCTAATGACATAATAATATTTGGTATTATACTTAGTATAATATTTTATGAAATTACAGAAATATCTCCTGGAGGTTTAATTGTACCAGCGTATATAGCTTTTTATATAAATACGCCTCAGAGAATTATTATAACTATAATTGCTGGAATACTGACTTTTCTTATTGTGAAATTTATATCAAATCATACTATAATTTATGGAAGAAGAAAATTTGCACTATGTATCATGATAAGCTTTATGATAAGACTCATATTAAAATATTTCAATATTTATATAGTGAACGAATATGAGATTTATATTTTAGGCGGAAGTGTAATAGGAGTAATAATTCCAGGAATAATGGCACAGGAAATGGATAGACATGGAATAATAAGAACTGTATCTTCTCTTATGATACTTTCAATATTTATAAAAGCTGTAGTAGAGGTTATCTATAAGGCAGGTGGAGTCAATTGAATAAAAAAATCAATAATATCACCCTTGCAGTTATAGCTTTACTGTTTATTTTTATTCAATATGGATTGAAAAATAAAGAGATAAAAGTGAAGAGTCCTTATTATAATGAGATGATAGAAGCTTCTACGAAAATGAAAAATATGAGTGCAGAAATAAAAAGTGAAAGAATAAGAAGAGGAATAGAGATAGATAAAAGTCTGGATATTAATGAAACTGGACTTATTGGAGAAGAATGGAGTGGAATAACAACTACTCTTGGGAATCTTGAAAGTAAAAGAACAAGTACAAATCCTGATTTTGCAGCTCTTATGATAAAATTATTCAAAGAAAAAGGTTTGAAAAAAGGAGATATAATAGCTGCAAATATTTCAAGTTCTTTTCCAGCTCTAAATTTATCGTTAATAGCTGCTGCCGATACTCTTGGACTGAATGCAATAATGGTAAATTCAGTTGGAGCCTCTACATATGGAGGAAATATTGAAAATTTTACATATCTTGATATGGAAAATCATCTTTTTTCTAAGGGAATGATTCAAAATAGGAGCAGAGGATTTTCTTTGGGAGGAATAGGAGACATTGGAAGAGAATTTGAAGATGAGATAAAAGAAAAAATAATAGAGAAAAACAAAGAATATGGACTCCATTTTTTTTATAATGAAAATTTAGAAAAAAATATAGAGGAAAGATATAGTTATTTTGTAAAAGAAAGTAACAATAAAATAAAAGCTTTTGTAAATATAGGAGGAAATCTTTTAGCTATTGGAGACAGTGTAGATATCATAGTAAATTCAAAAGTACTTTTGGATAAAAATACAAATATGAAAAAGGGATTAGTAGGGAAATTTTTAAAAGATGAAATTCCAGTTTTTTATCTTCTAAACCTCAAAGGAATAGCAACAGCATATAATTTACCTTTTGATCAATCTAATCTTCAAAACAAAACAATTTCTGATATTTATTTTGAAAAAAATGGCAATATATGGAACTATTTGATCATTGTAATTTTCTTAGTGTTTATATTGAAAACGATATTTATGAAAAAAAATAAAAAAATTTACGAAAAGTATTGAGTTTATTGAAAAAAAATGCTACTGTAATAGTAGTAGCAACACAATATCATATAAAATAGTTGGGAGTGATAAGAATGACAAAAAAAGAATTTGTAGAATTATTTGGAACTAAAGCTGGAATAAAAACTAAAGTAGAAGCAGACAAACTTACAAAAGCATTTATAGATACTCTTGAAGAAATTTTAGTAAAAGGTGAAAATGTGTCATTCATAGGATTTGGAAAATTCGAAGCTGCTGAAAGAGCTGCTAGAACTTGTGTTAACCCACAAACTAAAAAACCTATGAAAGTAGAAGCTAAAAAAGTTGCTAAATTTAGAGCTGGAAAAAATTTATTAGAAAAAATGAATCCAGTTGTTGAAAAGAAAGCTGCAAAATCTAAGAAAAAAGGAAAATAGTTAAATATATGAAATAGCTGCTTACGGGCAGCTGTTTTTTATATATCTGCTTATATTTTATTAGCAAGTGCAAATCAAATTTTTATTAAAATAAAATTTGTACAAAAAACAGGACTAAAAACTTTGAAAAAACAAAGTTTTATGCGCAAGATATAGAGAATTTTGAATTCTAGCTTTATACTTCTTTTTTTATATGATATAATTTAAAGTAAGAAAAAATTTATTTGAAAATTAATAGAAGTCTATACGGTATAGAAGAGATATAAACATAGGAGAGAAATCATGAAAGAAATATTATTTTTAGTTTTAGGTTATGTAATGGGAGCGCTTCCAAACGGTGTATGGATAGGAAAATATTTAAAAAAAATAGATATAAGAGAGCATGGCAGTAAAAATTCAGGAGCAACAAATGCTTACAGAGTATTGGGGCCTAAATATGGACTTATGGTACTGGCAGCAGATGCATTAAAAGGATTTCTGCCTCCATTTATAGCTAGTAGATATGGAGTGACGGGAAATATGCTGTTATTAATAGGAGTTTTAGCTATTGTTGGACATTCTCTATCTTTCTTCCTTCATTTTAAAGGTGGAAAAGGAGTAGCAACAAGTTTAGGAGTATTTCTTTTTCTAATCCCAAATGTAACTCTTGCTCTATTAATAGTTTTTATATTAGTGGTTTATTTTACAAGATATATTTCTTTAGGATCAATTATAGCAGCAGCAGCACTACCTATTCTTACTGCATTAAGTCCAGTAGGATATGGAATAGGAAAGACACCTCTTCTAGTAATGACTACTTTAATAGGAGTTTTCGTAATATACAGACATAGAACTAACATCAAAAGGCTTATGGAAGGAACAGAAAATAAATTTAAGCTTAAATAAGGAGTGATTGGCATGAAAAAAGTAGTAATCATAGGAGCGGGAAGCTGGGGAACAGCTTTAGGATTGGTACTAGCTAGAAAAGGTTATGATATTACTTTATGGGAATTCAATAAAGAAAGAGCTGAAGAAATACAAAACAATAGAGAAAATAAGAGATATTTACCAGGAATAAAGTTTCCAGATAATTTAAATGTTACATATGAAAAAGAAGGTCTTTTAGAAGGAATAAAATATGTAGTATTCTCAGTTCCATCACAAGTATTAAGAGGAGTAATAAGAGGATTTTCAAATGATTTGACAGAAGATATGCTTCTTGTAAATACAGCAAAAGGAATAGAAGTATCAACAGGAATGAGACTTTCAGAAGTAATGAAAGATGAAATAAAAGGAAAATTTCATAAGAATATAGTAGTTTTATCAGGACCTACACATGCAGAAGAAGTAGCAGTAGGAATACCAACAACAATAGTTGCAGCAGGAGAAAAAGAAAAAGCAGCAGAAATACAGGAACTTTTCAACAGTAAAGTATTCAGAGTATATTTAAGTGAGGATGTAGTAGGAGTTGAATTAGGAGCTGCTGTAAAAAACTGTCTGGCTATAGGAGCTGGAATAGCTGATGGAATGGGATTTGGAGATAACACAAAAGCAGCCTTGATAACTAGAGGAATAGCTGAAATGATAAGATATGGAAAGGCTTGTGGAGCTAAAGAAATAACTTTCTCTGGACTTAGTGGAATAGGAGACTTAATAGTAACATGTGCAAGTAAACACAGTAGAAACAGACATGTTGGTGAATGTTTAGGAAAAGGTCAGGATATACAAACTATTTTAAATGAGATGACTATGGTTGCTGAAGGTGTCCCTACAGTAAAAGCAGTGTATGAGCAAATTCAAAAACTAAATATCTCAATGCCGATATTAGAAGCTACATACAATATTATATATAAAAATGCAAATGCTGGAAATATGGTAGAAGAACTTATGGAGAGAACTTTGAAAGAGGAATTTTACTAAAATAAAATTGACAAAAGCGGGGAATGGCAATGATAGAGAAGGATCTTATTTCACTTTATTTAGCAGATATAAGAAAATATAAAATATTAGATAAAGATGAGGAATTAAACCTTTTAATTAAAGCTAAAGCTGGAGATGAAGAGGCTAAAAATCAGCTGATTTTATCAAATCTCAGATTAGTTGTTAATATTGCAAAAGGATATATAAACAAAGGATTGAGTTTTATAGATTTAATCAGTGAAGGAAATTTAGGTCTTATTTATGCAATAGAAAAATTTGATATTACAAAAGGGTTTAGATTTTCAACATATGCAGTATGGTGGATAAAGCAATCTATAAGTAAAGCTGTTATAGTAAAAGGAAGAGAAATAAGAATTCCGTCATATAAATACGACCTGTTAAATAAAGTAAATCGTTATGTTATGTCAAGATTGAAAGATGAGGGCAATTATCCTTCAGTAGAAGAAATAGCAGCAGAGCTGAATATTGAAGCTGATAAAGTGCAGGATATAATAATGGACTTTCAAGATCCTATGTCTTTAAGTACACAGATAGGAGATGATATATATCTGGAAGATACTTTAGCCCAGCAGGAAGATTTTTCTATGGAAGAGGAAATCTTTAATGAAATGGGTAGAAAACAAGTAAGAGATATGGTCAATCAATTGGAAGAACGTGAAAAAGAAATATTGAAATTGAGATATGGGTTAGATGGGTATGAAATACATACTTTAGAAGAGATTGGAAATACTCTTAATATAACTAGGGAAAGAGTAAGGCAGATAGAGAAAAAAACTTTACAAAAGCTTAGATCAAAATATACTAAAGAATTAAAAGGGGACCTTTTTTAGAAGCTTAAACAGGAGGAAAAAAAGTGATTGTAAAATTAAAAAGACAGGATTTTTTAAAAAGATTAAAAATAGTTGAAAAAGCTATAAATGAAAATAAGATAAAGCCTATAATTTCTTGTGCTTACATAGAAACAAGAGGAGAAAATCTATTTTTTTGTGGGACTAATCTTGAAACTACTATTACTACTGAAATGAAATGTGAAGAGATAGTAGAAGAAGGAAGAATAGTGTTTCAGCATCAATTAGTAGATGAGTATTTAAGAGAGATTAAAGATGAAATTGTGACTTTAAGTGTAAGAGATAATAATCTTTTTATAGAAAGTTCTGATTCTTCTTCTGAATTTTCTCTTATGGAAGCAGAAGATTTTCCAAAAATACTTGTAGAAGCTGACTTTTTTCAAAGACAGGAAGATTTTAAAATGAACAGTGTAGAACTGGCTGATATATTCGAAAAGGTAAAATTTGCTGCATCTACTTCTAGTGATAATCTTTCTATAAATTGTGTAAGATTAGAAAGTGAAGTAAATAACTTAAAGTTTATAACAACTGATACTTACAGACTTGTATTTTTAGAAAAAGAATTAGAAAAAGTAAATGAAAAGCTTGAAGTAAGTATTCCTTTAAATACAATTGAAGCTTTAACAAAACTTTTAAGAAGTATAGAAGAAACAGAAATAAAATTCTATTTTTACAATAAACAGGTGTATTTTAAATTAGAAGATACTCTTATAATAAGTAGAGTTATTGATTTGGCATTCCCTAATTACAAAGGAATATTAGGAAATAATACATATAATAAAACTCTTCTTATAAACAGTGAAAAGTTTTTAAAAGTTCTTAGAAGAATAATAATCTTTGTAAGAAATAATGCTGAGTCAAAATATGGGGCAACATTTGAACTGGAAGGAAAGGATCTTAAAGTAAATGGTGTAAATGATATTGCTAAAATAAATGAGCAATTAGAAGTAGAATATGAGGGAGATAGAATAAAGATATCTCTTAATGCTAAGTTTCTTTCTGATTTTATACAAAATTTAAATAAAGAAAGTAATATTATGCTTAATTTCATTAGTTCAAATGGTTCAGTTAAAATAAAAAAAGAAAATGATGATAATTATCTTTATATAGTAATGCCATTGGCGTTAAAAGATTAATTTTAAATGAGAGCTAATAGAAAATATTAGCTCCATTTTTTCTTTAATGATTAATTTTTGATTGTTTGAAATATGGACTCAAATATGATATAATTTCCTTAATAATTTTGAAGAGGTAAAAAGATGAGCAGTAATTTTTTCAGAAAAATGGTATATGATTTTTATTATCTGCTATTTTTATTTGTGGATAGAAAAAAAAGAGAAGTAGAGACGAATGACGTAGCTGTGAAATTTTTAGATTACAATAATAAAAAAGTAATGGCTTCTTTAAAAGGAAAGGATATAAAAAAACTATTAATTTTGCTTCCTCACTGTGTTCAAAAATATACATGTCCATATAAAGTAACTTCCAATATAGAAAACTGTAGGAATTGTGGACAATGTGTAATAGGTGAACTTTTGAGCATGAAAAAAGAATTTCCAATAGAGATAAGAATAGCTACTGGAGGGACTCTTGCAAGAAAACACATAAAGGAATTAAAACCAGATTTAGTAGCAGCGGTTGCCTGCAAGAGAGATCTTATGTCTGGGATACATGATGCATTTCCAGTGAAAGTTTATGGGATATTCAATAAAATTATTAATGAACCCTGTGTAGATACAACGGTTTCTGGAGAAAAAATAAGGAGTTTTTTAAAAGAAATATACAAAACTCAAGGAGGAGAAATGTGAAAAAGATACACTTGATACTTGCATTATTATTAAGCACAAATATCATTTTAGCTGCCTCAGAGAGAGAAGATATTGCATTCTTGGATGAACTTTATAAGCAGAAAAAATTCTCAATGGCTATAACAGAGTCAGTGAGTTTTTTAAAAAGATATCCTGATTCTAGATATACAAGAAATATTCAAGATAGAATAGCAAAGACATACTTTCTTCAGGAAGATTATAATAATGCCATAAAATATTTTAAAATAATTCTAATGAATAATGATGTGAAAGCAAAAGAAAAAGACGAGATAAACTTTTATCTTATGAGAAGTTATACAGCATTGGGAGATGCTAAAAATAGTGATTTCTTTATGGAGTCTTTAGATAAAAATGGAGATTTTTATGAGAGAGCATTGTACGATTCAGGAATGACTTATTTAGCTAAAGAAAATTATAAAAAAGCAGAGGAATTATTTCAAAGAGTTATACAGTTAAACAAAAAATATTATAGTGAAGCTGTTTTAAGTATGGCAATGTCAGCGTACAATCAAGCAGATTATAAAAGGACTCTTCTATTTTTAAATGAGTACTCAAATGGAAAAGATAAAAATAAAAATCAGTCTCTTTTTAATTATCTTTATGGTTCAGCTTATTACAAACTTAACTCAACTGATGATGCAATAACATATTTTCAAAAAGTTACCAGCAAAGATAAAACGAGTTCTTATGGGAAAAAATCTGTATTAAGTTTGATAGAGATCTATAGCAATAGAGGAGATGTCAACTCTATGCAGAAATATCTTGCTATGCTTGAAAATACTAAAGAGTATGGAGAAGCAATGAGAATGATAGGAGATCTTTATGCTACAAGAGGAGAATATGAAAAAGCTGTAAGCTATTATTCAAAAACAAATACTCCAAATGATCCAAAGCTTATGTATGGATATGGATTTTCATTGTATAAGTTAAATAGATTAAAAGAAGCTCAAAAATATTTTGAAGGATTAAGAAATACTACTTATTATAATCAGTCTATATATTATATCTTTGCAATTGATTATAAATTAAAAAATTATAAAAAGATAGTGAGAAATAGAGATGAAGTAAAAAGAGTAGTTGTAAATCAACAGGATACTGACAATATCAATTTAATGATAGCTAACTCAGCATATGAAATTGGTGAGTATGCTCTCTCAAAAGATTACTATGGAAGACTTTATGCAAGAAATGCTAATAAAGAAAATCTTTATAGAATAATCGTTATAGATAATAAAGTTGGAGATACTGATGATATTGCAAAGAGATTTAATGAGTACAAAACTAAATACCCAGATGACAAAGAATATAAAAGAAATATATATTTTTCTGTAGGAGAAGCATATTACAAAAAAAATAAAGTGCCAGAAGCAATAGATGTATATAAAGAATTCCTAGCAACAGATAAAGATTTCAGCATTTTAAATAATCTTATTGTTTCATTGCTTAGTGAACAAAGATATGATGAAATGCTTGTGTATCTTAATGATGAAGGAACAGAAAATACAAAAGATAATATATATCTAAAAGGAATAGCTTTTGTAGGAATGGGAAAATATGCAGAAGCAGATACAGCTTTTAATCAATTAGAAGCAGATACAACTTCTGATGCAGCTCTTCTGACAAAAGTAAAGTTTAATAAAATGAGAAATTATTTTCTATGGGGAAAATATGAAGATGCGATAAAATATGGAGAAGAGTATCTTACATTAGAAAACCCAGAAGGAAAAAATGAAATAATGGATAAATTGGCTATCAGTTATTTTAGAATAGACAATTTTGAAAAGAGTAGAGAATATTACAACAAACTTTCTGCTGTTCCAGAATATGAAGCATATTGCAGATTCCAAATAGCAGATACTTATTATGCTGAAAAGAATTTTGAGAAAGCTAAAGAAGAATATAAACATGTTGCAGAGCAATATGGAGATGGACAGTATGGAGAAAAAGCATACTACTGGTATTTAACTACTTTAATTAATTTGGGAGAAACAGAAACTTTTGAAAAAGAAAAAGATGCATTTCTTGTGAAGTATCCAGGAAGTAAAATGAGAGATAATCTTCTTATACTATCTGGAGAAGTATATGAAAGTGGAAATAATAATGATAAAGCACTTGAAAATTACAAAGAACTTCTTTCAACTTCAGAGGATAAAGTGGTTAAAGAAAATACAGCTTCTAAAATATTAGATATACACTTAAGTAAAAATAATATAGAGGAGGCTAAAAAATATATAGAAGATATTACTAACATAGATACTAAGAATTACTATAATTCACTTATCTATGAAAAACAAAATAATAAAGAAGCTGCAATGAAGGAATATGAAAAACTTTTGGAAAGCAGTAGATATAAAGATTATGCTTGTGTAAATATAGCCTCTAAACTATTTACTGAAAAGAACTATAAAAAGGCGAGAGAATACTATGAGCAGGTAAATAATATGGAAAATAGTATTTATAAAGATCTTGTATTATTCCAAATAGCTTCTATTGATGAAATAGAAAAGAAAAACGAAGAAGCTTTGAGAGGATATACAAAAGGTTATGTAATGTACAATGGAAAATATTCTCAAGTATCAAAATTGAAGGCAGCTCAATTGACCGAAAAAATGGGTAAGGAAAAAGATGCAAAAGTATTATACAAAGAACTTTATGACCTTGATAGAAAATTAATTTATAAAGAATTTGTACTTGAAAAAATGATCTATTTTGCTTTAAAAGATGAAAATAAAACAGATGGTAAAAAATATTATTTAGAATTAAAAGCAATTAACCCTAAAAAAGCAGAAAAATATGCAGATTTTTTTAAAGAGGAGGAAAATAAATGAAAAAATTAGTAGTATCTTTATTTTTATTAAGTGCCCTTGTAGTGAGTGCAGAAGACAGTATGACTGCAATAGACAAAGAAGTAACTGGTGTAAACAAAGAACAGCTTGAAATGAAAGAGATAGAAACGAAAGAAATGTTGCTGAAAGGACAAAAAATTGATTCTGGCTCAGTTGAATTATCAGGAGAAAATCTTAAAAATCAACAACAAAAAATAAAAGTAGTTCAAAATGAGAAATCAGCTTTAGAAGATGAGTTATCACAAGGAGTGGAGAAAAAATCATTCCTTAAATATGTAATAGGAGCATTAGGAGTAGTAGTTTTAATTATAGCACTTTAATTAAATTTACATAAGAGAGTATAAAGGAGAAATAGATATGTATTGGATTAAAAATGGTGGAATTCTAATGTATTTTATTTTAGCTATGTCTATCATAGGACTGGCTGTAGTAATAGAGAGATTTATTTATTTTAAATTAAGTGAGAGAGATAGTTTCAATAAAATAAATCCAGAGCTTAGACAGCTTATAGAAAAAGGGTCTGTAAAGGAAGCAATAGTTTTACTTAATAATCAAAAAGCTTCAGCAGCTAGAGTTTTAAAAGATATATTAATACAATATTATAAAAGCAACAGTAAGGATCCTGTAATGTTGGAAGAGAAGGGGAAAGAAAGTGCAATGGCACAGGTACCTCTTTTAGAAAAACATATGTGGATGCTTTCATTGGTTGCTCATATAACTCCTTTATTGGGATTATTAGGAACTGTTACAGGAATGATCAAAGCATTCCAGGCAGTATCTGTTCATGGAACTGGAGATGCTTCAGTTCTTGCAAAAGGAATATCAGAAGCACTGTTTACTACTGCTGGAGGACTTTTTGTAGCTATTCCTGCTACTATTTTCTATAACTATTTTAATAAAAAAATAGATGAAACAATAAATGATATGGAAAAAACTAGTACAGAGTTGATAAACTACTTCAGAAGATAGGAGAAATTATGAAAATCGAAAGAACGAAAAGACGTGGAAAGGGAGAACTAGCATTAGAGATAACTCCCCTTATTGATGTTGTGTTTCTTTTATTGATATTTTTTCTGGTTGCAACTACTTTTGAAGATATTAACAGTGGGATTAAAATAGATTTACCACAATCGACGATCAGAGAGATAAAAAATATAAAAGAAATACAAGTTGCAATAAATAAAAATAAAGAGATTGTTCTTAATTTTAAAGATAAAGGAAAAAGTCAAAAGATTAAAGTTAATAAGAATAATTTAAAGGCAGAACTTGAAAATAAATTGAAGGAATCTGAAGAGAAAAATATAGTGATAAGTGCTGATAAAAGTCTGGATTATGGATTTATAGTGGAAATAATGACTATTTCTAAAGAAGCAGGAGCAGCCTCACTGGATATTGATACAGCAAGCAGTAAATAAGGAGAGGATTATGAAAAGAGTCGATTATGTAAGTTTTGGTCTTTCTATACTTCTGAACCTGCTTATCATACTGCTTATACCTGGTCTTTCAGTGGAAACTATAGTTGATAAAAAAATTAAAGTTGGATTAGTTTCTTATGATAATAACAGTAGACTAAAGATGGAAGGAACTAAAAATACTAACTCTAAAACTAAAAATCTGACAGCTGAGACTAGAAAAAAGACAGAAAAAATTGAAACTCAGGTGAAGAAAGAAAGTACAGTAAAAAAAGAACCTGTTACTCAGGTAAAAGCAAAAGAACCTGAAAAGAAACCAACTTTAAGTGATATAGCTAAATCTATATCAAGTCCTGAAATAGACGTTTTATCTGGAATAAGTGATATAAGCCATCCTGTTGTCAGAGAAAAAGTAAAAACAATTCCTAAAAGACAAAATGATAATAAAGAAGGAGTGGTTTCAAAAGATAATCTTGTTGGAGAAAAACTAGATTTAGCATCTGATTCCGATATGAATATTCAAGGAAAGGAACAATTCTTAGTCAAGGAAGATGGAAAGCTTGCCTTTAACTCAGAAGAGGGAAAAGATTTGGAATTTGAAAGAATATTGAAAGCAGATGGTGATGTAGAGGGTTTACCAAGTGGATATAGACTTGGAACAGAAGATGGAAATATTGTTGCTAGATGGGATAATACTAATAGGGAGCCTGTGTATCCAGAAAGTGCTCAATTAAGAGGGCTTCATGGAACAGTGAAGATAAGAATGAATATTGATGAAAACGGAAATGTAAATTCTTTATTTCTTGAAAAAGGAAGTGGAGTTCCAGAAATCAATAGTGCTATAGAAGAGATAGGAAGAACTTGGAAGATATATTTGAGTAAAAATGGAATGAATGTAAAAGGTGATGTTATATTGGAATATAACTTTACATTAAGAGGAAAAAATTAATTTGTGAGGTGGATGGTTTGATTCTTTTAGGGTTTAGATTAGATAAAAGTTTAAAAGAGGAATTAGAAAATAATTTTGAAAACGAATTAACTTTCGCAGAAAATATAACTGATTTTATAGAATATCTAAAAAACAAAAAGTATGAAACTATAGTTATAGAGGAGAGAAATCTTCAAGAAGAAGCTCTTATTAATTTAGTAAAAAAAGTTGGAGAACATCAAAAAAAAGGTGTTATAATAATTCTTGGAGAAACTTCTAATTTAAAAGTAGTTGCAGGAAGTGTAAAGGCAGGAGCTTATGATTATATATTAAAACCAGTGGATAATAATACTGTTATAAAAATAATAGAAAAATCTGTAAAAGATTATAAATTATTGGCTGAAAGAGTAGATAAGCATAAAAGCTCTGGAGATAAACTTATAGGACAGACAAAAGAAATAGTAGAACTTTATAAAATGATAGGAAAAGTTGCAAGCAGTAGAGTACCAGTTTTAGTAGTGGGAGAAAAGGGAACTGGGAAAACAAGTGTAGCAAAATCTATTCATCAATTCAGTGACTGGTCAAATGAACCTCTTATAAGTATTAACTGTACTTCTTTCCAGAATGAGCTATTAGAAAGAAAGATGTTTGGTTATGAAAAAGGTGCTTTTACAGGAGCTGTTTTTTCTCAGATAGGAGATCTCGAAAAAGCTAATGGAGGAACACTTCATCTGGGAAATGTAGAGTCTTTAAGCTTAGATTTACAATCTAAGATACTATATTTTTTAGAAGAGGGAGAATTTTTCAGAATGGGTGGAGCAGACCCTATAAAGATTGATTTAAGAGTAGTAGCAAGTACAAGTGAAAATCTCGAAGAACTTATAAATCAGGGTAAATTTATTGATGAACTATATAGAAAATTAAAAGTTCTTGAAGTAAATATCCCACCATTAAGAGAAAGAAAAGATGACATACCTTTGATAATAGATCACTATTTAATAGAGTGTAATGAAGAGCTTCATAAAAATGTAAAAGGTGTGAGTAAGCCAGCGTTAAAGAAAATATTAAGATATGACTGGCCTGGAAATGTAAATGAACTTAAAAATGCGGTTAAATCTGCTGTAGCATTGTGCAGAGGAGGTTCTATACTTATAGAAGATCTTCCAAGCAATGTACTGGGTACAAAGGTCACAAAGAGAAAAGGAGATGCACAGACAAGTGCACTTAAAGAATGGGTAAAAGTAGAGATGGAGATGTATAAAACAGGTAATCAAAAAGGTTATTATGGAAATATTATCTCAAAAGTAGAAAAGGAACTTATCCATCAAGTATTGGAAATGACTAATGGAAAAAAAGTAGAGACAGCAGAGATACTAGGAATAACAAGAAATACATTGAGAACAAAAATGAGTAACTATGGTTTGGAGTAGGATGAAATGCATATAACATTATATAGAAAATATAGACCTAAAAACTTTGAGGAGATAGCAGGACAAAAGGAAATAGTAAAGACTCTGAAAGCATCATTGAGAAATGGTAAAACTTCCCATGCATATCTTTTCACAGGTCCTAGAGGTGTGGGAAAAACTACAATAGCCAGACTTATAGCTAAAGGTGTCAATTGTTTGGAAAATGGTATTACTGATGAGCCATGTAATAAATGTGAAAACTGTCTTTCTATAAATGATGGAAGTTTTATGGATATGATTGAAATTGACGCTGCTTCTAATAGAGGAATAGATGAAATCAGACAGCTGAAAGAAAAAATAAATTATCAACCCTCAAAGGGAAGAAAAAAAATATATATTATAGATGAGGTTCACATGCTGACAAAGGAAGCTTTTAATGCTCTTTTGAAAACATTGGAAGAACCACCTGAACATGTAATATTTATACTTGCAACAACAGAAGCAGATAAAATACTTCCAACTATTATTTCAAGATGTCAGAGATATGATTTTAAAACTCTTTCTCCAGCTGAAATGAAAGAAAAACTTGGAGAAATATCTGAAAATGAAGGAGTTTCTGTACCAGATGATGTATTGGACCTGATTTATGAAAATTCTGGTGGAAGTATGAGGGATGCCACTTCAATATTAGAAAGACTTATGATAACATGTTTAGATGAAGAGATAACTTTAGAGAAATGTGAAAAAGTTCTTGGAGTAACTCCAGTAAAGAAAATGAAAGATTTTCTAGACAATGTTACAGAAAAAAAATATAAAGAGCTTGTAAAAATGCTTGATGAGTTTTGGAGTGAGTCTTTGGAGATAGAGCTTTTCTTTAAGGACTTTGCTAAATATTGTAAAACTCTTATGAGTAGATCAGAACTAGAAGTAGATAAAGGACTTAAAATAATTGGAGCTGTTTATGATTCTCTAAATAAATTTAAATATGAAGAGGACAAGAGAATGGTCGGTTATGTAGTCATTAATAATCTTTTAAGTACTAAAGCAGCTGTAGTTCAAGAAAGAGTAGTAGAAAAAATAATTGAAAAACCAGTAGTAATACATCAAGATAGTTCTAATATTGAAGAAACTGCTGATCTCTCAGGAATTACCTTGGAATATGTAATAAGCCAGTGGAGAGATATAGTTGAAGAAGCTAAAAAAGAGAAAATAACTTTGGGAGCATTTTTAATAAGTGCTAAACCATATAAAATTGAAGGAGATACGTTATTTATTGGATTTGAAAGCGAAAATTCATTTGCTAAAGAGCAGATGGAAACAAGTGCTTATGATGATGTATTCTTAGAAGTGGTAAAGAAAATAATCAATCCAAAAATAAAAGTAAAATATATACTTGTTGGTAAAAAGAGAGAAGTCAGCAAGGGTGAAAATGATTTTACTAAAAAAATAGTAGATTTTTTTGGTGGAGAGATTATGAAATAAACACCAATAAAAACAGGGGGAAAAATGTTTGTAGTTCACGGAATGGCAGTAGCAGCATTATTTATGATTTCTCTTATGATGCCAATATTTAGTTTTTTATTGCCAGTTTATAAGATAAAGAAAATGAAAGAATTAGATTTTAGACAAAAAGTATTGATCAATATTATTGCCATTATGTTTATAATATTGATGAACCCCATGCTTTTAAGTATATATATAGGATTTTTTATCGTAATAGAACTTTTTTATTATTATTTTGAAAAGATAAATTATTCTGTAAAAAAATTTGATAGAATAACTATTACAGCAATAGTAGTAACAGCTTTTATGGCAGGGATATTTATCCTTGTTAAAAAAGATGTAGATGCTAACCTAGGTACATTAATGACAATGTATCAGCAAAGAACAAACTTCAGTATGGAAGATGTTCAGATGATATTTAAAGAACTGAAGGCTAATTCTTTATGGCTTATGTTTACTTACTCAATGCTATGCTCGTTCATGACATATTTTTCTTTAGATAAGAAAGATTATGCCAATTGGGAAGTATCATATGGTTGGGTATTAATCTACATAATAACATTCTTTATGTCAAAAATATTTAAGATAGATAATTTTTATATATATAATTTGATGGAAATAGGAAAAGTAATATTTATATTCTTTGGATTAAAAAGCATATACATAACATTGAATAAAATATTAAAAATAAGAATTCTAAATAGCTTTATAGCAATTTTTACTTCTGTAATGTTCCCATTTGCAGCCTTTGTGATTGGGGTACTTTCAGGATTTAAAATAGATAAAGTATTATTTAACGAAAAAAAATAATTGGAGGAAAATCAAATGGCAAAAATACAAGTTATACTAACGCAGGATGTAGCAGGACAAGGAAGAAAAGGAGACTTAATAACTGTTTCTGATGGTTATGCTCATAACTTCCTAATAAAAAATAAAAAAGGTATGATAGCAACTGAAGAGGAATTGAAGAAGATAGAAAACAGAAAGAAAAGAGAAGAAAAGAAACTTCAGGAAGATAAAGAAAAATCAATCGAATTGAAAAAACAGCTTGAATCTAAAAAGATAGAAATTGGAGTAAAAATCGGAGAAAATGGGAAACTATTTGGAGCTATTACTAACAAAGAGGTTTCAGCAGCAATAGAGCAGATTTTTGGTGTAGCTATTGATAGAAAAAAAATAGAATGTAATATTAAGAGTCTAGGTGAACATATTGCAGTTATAAAACTTCATACTGATGTAAAGGCTGAAGTTAAAGTTGTAGCAAAAGCTCAATAATTTTTTTATTAAAATAAGGAGAAAAAATGCCAGAAATTGAAAATTTGAGAAAAATTCCAAGTGACCTAGAGGCTGAAAGGTCTGTTTTAGGAGGTATATTCCTTAAACAAGATGTATTTGGTGATATAATAGAGATACTTTCTCCTGATGACTTTTATAAAAATGCTCATAAAATAATCTATGAAACTATGAGAGAAATTTACAATAAAGGAGAACCTCTTGATCCTCTAGTAGTAATGAATAGATTGAGAAAAAGTGAAAAATTTGATGAAGTGGGAGGGGAACAGATATTCTACGATATAGTAGAAGAGGTTCCTACTGCTGCTAATATCACCGCTTATGCAAAAATAGTTAAAGAAAAAGCTATATTAAGAAGACTGGGAGATGTTGGAACTAAAATAGTAGAGATGACATATAGCGGTTATGAAGAAGCTGAAAATATTTTGGACAGAGCAGAAGGAATGATATTTAAGATATCAGAAAACAGTGAGTCAAAAGATTTAGTGAAAATAAGAGATGCTATGTCAGATGAATTTCTTAGACTTGAGAAAGTATATGCAAATAAAGGAACTACAATTGGTATTTCATCAGGATTTACAGATTTTGATCAGATGACAAGTGGATTTCAGCCATCTGACCTTGTAATACTTGCAGCAAGACCAGCAATGGGAAAAACTGCCTTTGCACTTAACCTTGCTCTTAATGCAGCATTAAAAAGTGAGAAAGCGGTACTTTTATTCAGTATGGAGATGTCAAGTTCTCAGTTGCTTCAAAGACTTCTTGCTGTAGAGGCAGGAGTAGGTCTTCAGAAAATAAAAACAGGATTTTTGGCACCAGAAGACTGGGGAAGGCTGGGAATAGCCAGTGGAAAACTTTCTAATACAGAAATAAATATAGCAGATGTACCTAATCTAGGGGTACTTGAAATAAGAGCCATAGCCAGAAGATTAAAAGCGGCAGGAAAGTTAGATATGATACTTATTGACTATTTACAGTTGATAAAAGGAAGCAGTGGAAAAACAGAAAACAGACAACAAGAGATATCTGATATCTCAAGATCACTTAAAGGAATTGCCAGAGAGCTTGATGTACCTATTATAGCTCTTTCACAGCTTTCACGGGCTACAGAGCAGAGAGCTGACAGGAGACCTATGCTTTCAGACCTGAGAGAGTCTGGAGCCATAGAACAGGATGCTGACATGGTAATGTTTTTGTATAGAGATGATTATTACAATGAAGAAACAGATGATAAGGGAATAACTGAGGTAATCATAGGTAAACACAGAAATGGGCCAACAGGAACAGTTAAATTGAGATTTTTCCATGAACTTACAAAGTTTGCGGATTATACTGATAAAGTAGAATAATTGAGAGAGGAATGATAAAGTGAAAAAAGTAGAATTACTAGCTCCAGTAGGAAATATGGAGAAGTTTAAAATGGCTATCCATTATGGAGCTGACGCAGTGTTCTTAGGAGGAAAAATGTTTAACCTAAGAGCTGGAAGCAGCAATTTTTCTGATGAAGAATTAGAAGAGGCTGTAACTTATGCACATGATTTAGGAAAAAAAGTATATGTTACTTTAAATATAATACCACATAATGATGAGCTGGATCTTTTGCCTGACTATGTAAAATTTTTGGAAAAAATTGGGATAGATGGAGTAATAGTTGCTGATTTAGGAGTATTCCAGATAGTAAAAGAAAATACAAATCTTCGTATCAGTGTAAGTACTCAGGCAAGTAATACAAACTGGCGTTCTGTACAAATGTGGAGAGATCTTGGAGCAAAAAGGGTAGTATTGGCAAGAGAAATATCTTTAGATAACATAGCAGAAATAAGAGCTAAGGTACCAGATATAGAACTTGAAGTATTTATCCATGGAGCTATGTGTATGTCAATCTCTGGAAGATGTCTGCTGAGCAATTATATGACAGGAAGAGATGCAAACAGAGGAGATTGTGCTCAATCTTGCAGATGGAAATATTCTCTTGTTGAAGAGACAAGACCTGGAGAATACATGCCTGTATTTGAAGATGATCATGGAACATATATATTTAACTCAAAAGATTTATGCACAATAGAATTTATAGATAAGATTCTTGATATAGGAGTGGACTCACTTAAAATAGAAGGAAGAATGAAAGGGATATATTATGTAGCTAATTGTGTAAAAGTATACAGAGACGCTATAGACAGTTATTATTCTGGAAACTATAAATTTAATCCTAAATGGTTGGAAGAGTTAGAATCTGTTTCTCACAGATCGTATACAGATGGATTCTATATGGGAAGACCAGGTGTAGATGGACAAAATTATAATGACAGAAACTCATACAGCCAGTCTCATCAATTGGTAGCTAAAGTAGAGAAAAAACTCTCTGAAAATGAATATATTCTTGCTATAAGAAATAGATTAGAAGTTGGAGAAAAACTGGAGGTTGTAAGTCCAGGGATAAATGTAAGAGAGATAACTCTTCCTAAAATGACTCTTATCACAAGAGGAAAAGAAGGAGAAGAGGTAGAGGCAGCAAATCCTAACTCATTTGTTAAAATAACTATAGACACTGAGTTAAATGAACTGGATATGCTTAGAAAAAGAATTTAATTAACTATATAAAAAAGAAGCTGATTAAGAGGAAAAAAGTAAATTTTAAAATTTTACTTTAACTTCCAGGTCAGCTTCTTTTTATTAATTGAAAGTTTATTAATTTTTCTTTTCTATTTTTCTAGTGAATATACAGCAGAAATAAGTTAAGACAATAAATATAATTGTTATTATTCCTATTCGCCCCTTTAGATTTTCACTTTGAGAAAGCAAACCTATTTTTGAAAATACAACATATATCCATACAAGAAGAGACATAAGCATTACAGATACTGTATATCTGTATTCCCAAGGTTCAACAGATACCTCGTATCTAATAGGAAGAGAATATTCCTTTTTAGGAGGAATAATTTTATCAACAATATACATTAAGAAAAGACAAATAACAAATAAGATTGCTATTACATATAGGAAATGTATTTTTATGGGGCTGATAAATTGTGTGTATCCATAAACAATAACAAAGAAGCCCATAGAAACTTTTGCAGCAAGAGCACTAGTTTTTTTAGAAAATATACCAACTAATACAATTATTGCAATAGGGACACTGAAAAGTCCAGCAACTTTTTGAATAAATTCAAACAGTCCTCCTGATGATTTTGAGATAAATGGAGCTACAATCATTGAAAAGACAGCTAAAATAGTACCAAAATATTTACTTACTTTTATAAGATTTTTTTCTGAAATATTTGGACTGAATAATGGTTTATAAATATTTAAACTGAATATAGTTGAAGCTGAATTTAGGGCAGAGTTAAAAGAACTTAAAACTGCTCCAAATAAGACTGCTCCAAAGAAACCTGATAATTTACTAGGGAGAAGTTTATTAACTAATACAGGATATACAATATCTCCACTAATTTGATTCCCATAAATATTGTAGGCAATGATTCCTGGAACAACGAGTATAAGAGGAGCTACTATTATTTTTAGAAAAGCTGTTAAAAGAACTCCTTTTTGTCCCTCTTTTAAAGATTTTGCTCCTAAAGCTCTTTGAATTATGGCTTGGTTTGTACACCAATAATAAACAGCCATGATTCTCATTCCTGTAATAGCAGCACCAAATGGAGCTTGAGAGTCTTTTGATCCAATAGCATTAAGCTTTTCTGGGTTATGCTGGAATAGATACTCAATACCTTTCATCATGCTTCCTTCACCTAGATATATAAATCCAAGAACAGGGATAGCTAAACCTCCTATTATTAATCCTATACCATTGACAGTATCTGAAACTGCTACAGCTTTTAATCCACCAAATATAGCATAGATGCTTCCAATAATTCCTATCATCCATACTGAAAGAATAATAGCACTTTCAGGAGAAATATTAAGCAGTTCAGGGATATTAAATAACCTCATCATTGCAATAGAACCAGAATAAAGTACAGTAGGAAGAAATGCTACTCCTAATGTAAGCAGAAAAAATATACTGACAATATTTCTTACTGTTTTATCATATCTTTCTTCTAAAAATTCAGGAACAGTAGTAATTGATCCTTGAAGATATTTTGGAAGAAAATAAAGGGCAAGAATAACAATACCTATTGATGCACCAGATTCCCATGCAATAACAGAAAGCCCACTTTTAAATCCCTGAGCATTTAATCCAACCATCTGTTCTGTAGAAAGATTTGTCAGCATCATAGAACCAGCAATAACTGTTGCACTTAAACTTCTTCCTCCAAGAAAATATCCACTTTCAGTATTAAGATTATCATTTTTTGTTAAATACCATGAAATTATAGCTACAAGAGCAGTGAATAATATGAATGTTACTATTGTAAAAACCATATTCCCTCCTTAAATAATATGTTGAGAATTACCAGTTAGCAGTTCTCTCAGATAAAGGATCACTACATTCCATCATTCTATAACAGAATTTTAATAGAAGATCACTTTTTAATTCTTTAAAATTTTCATTAAAAAATAAATTTTCTTTCTCTAAAGGATCATTCTTTAAGTCATAAAGTTCCCCATAATTTTCGTTGAGAAATAAATTTAATTTATATCGTTTATCTCTATATGTTTTTATCATAATCCCTCTATCTCTAGCATCATATGTGACAACTGCTGAAGATTTTTTTCTAACTGAAGAAATGTTTTTAATTAGAGTATTGAGACTCTCTCCTTGAATTCCATAAGGAATATTACTTCCTATTAATTCAAGGATAGTAGGAACAATATCAATATTTTCAACAACAGTGTCTGAGACTCCTTTTGAAACTCCTTTTCCCCAGATTAATAACGGAACTTTAATTAGATCATCATACATAAATGGCCCTTTTTGTAAAAGTCCATAATCCCCCATGTATTCTCCATGATCGCTTGTAAAAATTATTATTGTATTGTCTAACTGTTTTTTTTCTTCTAAGGACTTTAGAATTTTTCCTATTTCTTGGTCGATAAAAGAAATCATAGCATAATAATATTTTGTAAATTCTTCTATTTTTTCATCAGAGAAATTATGCTGCTCTCCACCCCCGGGCCAATATCCATTTTTTCCTTGTTTTTGCAGATGTTCAGGTCTTCCATTACATAGGAAATTTTTTGAAATAGGTTTATCTATAATTGTATTTTCATATAATGAAGCAAATTTTTCTATGGGATCAAAGGGATGATGAGGATCAACAAAGCTTGTCCACATAAAAAGAGGAGAATTGAAATCGTGATTTATTATTTCCTCGCAACTTTTCATACCTATCCAATAAGTTTGATTCATTTCTTCTGGAAGGGGATTTATGCCATCTTCGCCTTTACCAACAGCAAGATCATAACCATTTGCTTTTATGTAATCTAGATATTTTCCCTGCTTATCATCTTCTGTTATAAAAGTTTTATCAAAACCATAATAAGTATTATCTTTTGTTCTATTTCTATCTCTGAAATCTACATCTTCAAAATTGTTATTAAAGTCTTTAAGCTGTGGTCTTAGATGCATTTTACCAACAGCTATATTATAGTAATTATAGATTTTTAAAATATCTGCTAAAGTAGTTTCATTCTCATTAAGACATGTCCCAATATTCCATGCTCCTATATTCATCGGATATCTTCCTGTAAATATGGCAGCTCTCGATGGAGTACACACTGGACTTGTACAAAATGAATTTGTGAAAATATACCCTTCATCAGCTAAAGAATCTAATACAGGTGTTTTTATTTTTTTGTTGATATATCCAACAGTATCAGCTCTAAGCTGGTCAGCAGTTATCAAAATAATATTAGGCTTGTTATTCATTGCTTTCTCCTTTAAACATACTTTCAAAGAATTGTGAATTTGTTATATTTTCAATTCCATATTGGATAGCTCCTTTTATTATCAAGTTATCGTTATAATCAGATCTTTCTATAAGTATTTCTTTTGTTTTGTCTAAAGAGTTGTTTTTTAATATTCTTTTTAGCTCTTTCCAAAAGAAATCATCAATAAATGTAATTTTACCTGTGATAATAATTTTTTCAGGAGTTATAAGGTTGTTTACCCATAAAATTATGTAAGAAAGAGGTCTTAATAAAGTTAAAATCTCATCTCTAAAAAAAGACTTATTTTTATTAGCTTCTTCAACTATTTTGTCATAAGAAAAATGTTCTCCAGTTTTATTGTATACTTTCTCTTCTATTCTCCAGTTAGCCATGACAGTTTCAAGGCATCCTTTATTTCCACAGACACATAGAAGAGAAGACTCGGAATAATCAAAAGGAATATGACCTATTTCTTTAAGCTCAAAGCTTCTTTCATTAGAAACTGGATCATACTTTGATATAGTAGAGCCAACGCCATTTTCAATATTAAGTATTACAAAATCTTTTTGACTTTCATAAATTTTAGATTGAGATAAAGCAATGAGATTTACTCCATTTTCGATTATAGTTGTTATACTGAAATTATTTTCGAAGATCTCTTTTAAATTCAAATTTTTCCAATGATAATATGTAGAAATCTCAGCTATTCCTTTAAAAGAATCAACTATTCCATTCATTCCTATACTTATGAGCATAATTTTATAGTTCTTTAATATTTCATTTACTTTTTTTAGTGTAGAATTTAATATATCTGTTTTAGAGTCAATAGAAATTGATTCTGTTGTTAAAATTTTTCCATAAATATCAGCAATAGATATAGTTACACTGCTTAATCCAAAATAAATGGCCATAATATTTTGGAATTTACTTAAATTTATGTAAAGATATTTTGGCTTTTTGCCAGTTTTAGAAGTATCTACAGTATCAGTTTCAATAATATAGTTTTTTTCTATGAGAGATTTTACAAGCTTACTGACAGCCATTCTAGATATTCCTAAGATTTCAGCTAATTCATTTCTTGTTATTTTTTTCTTAGTAATTAAAAGATTTAAAATTGCAATTTTATTATTTCTTTTCAATTTTTACCTCCTAAAGCTTTATAAGAGTTTGATACTTGAATTATATAAGATTTATTTTTTTATTTATAGATATAAAAGCATCAATTTTTAAACTCTTTGTATATTTTAATAAACTTAAAAGTAAACTACTTTACAATTAGTGATAAATAGGCATATTTGTTAGTAAACTATTTTTTGAATTTTGAGTAAAAAAAATAAAATTTTGAACTATTTGCTTATTAAAAGTTAAAAAACAAAATAAATAAAACTAAAATAAAACGTTTTTTTAATAAAAAGAGCCTGACTTAATTATTTTGTCAGGCTCAATCTTAATTTATTTAGAAAGTGATAATCTTCCAATAACTCTTTTAGAGTTTATAGACCATTTATTATTTTCATAAGTAAGTTTAAATTTTTCTCTAGTTTTTTTCCAAACATTTTGCTGAACAATTTCAATATTGTCATCTTTAACATTAGATATTATAGCAACATGACCATAAGGATTTAAAATATATGGTTTGAATATTATTATATCCCCAACAGAAGGTTTTTTAAAACTAGGATTAGAAAATTGCAGTAATCCTCTTTTAATATTTATTTCCCCATCTTTTAGCTCTTTATTATAGAAATCTTTAGCATTTCCATAAGTATCAGGCATTTTATGGTTGTAGTATTCAAAATAATATCTCTTTATAAATTCAACACATTGATACTTCATTCCAATATTGTATCCATCTTCAGAAAGGTTTCTTCCAAAAGACTTTGTTGGAAATCCATTAAAATATACTTTTACATTATTGAAGCTGTCTAATTCTTTTCCAACCTCTTTATCTATTTTCACTTTAAAAAATACAATTCCTATTATTATAATTAAAATAATTTTAGGCAAGGTACTTCTCTTTTTCTTTTTACGAAAAATTGAGCTAGTCATATAATCCTCCCAAGATATTTTATTTAGCTGAATATTTTTCTTATTTTCTTTTCTAGTTGAGCTGGAACTGTATAATTTTCTTCTGAAACTGTTTTAAGAGCATTAAAAGGTTTATTTTTATAATTTTTTCTTTCTCTCTTTTCATTATAAAGTTCCTCTTCTATATCGTTATCAAATTCTATGAAATCACCAAAATCATAATTAATAGTCTTTTGAATAGAATGATTTTTTATATTTGAATTTTCTATTTCAGATTCAGTTCTCCAGAAATGATTATCCTTATCATAAATGGCAACATAAGGCAATTTAAAAGCATTTAAAAGTTTTATGAATTGTGGAATAATGCTTTTGCTACCACATTCAAGAATAGAGTAGTCATACTTATAAATTCCTAGTTTTTTAGAAAGATACCCAAGAACTATTTTATCTGTTTGTCCTTCTACCAGAATAACTTTCTTAGCAAAGAAAAGTTCACTTCGATCAGGATTTATCCAATAGTTCATATTAAAGTATTTTACCTCATCTCCAGAAAAAAGTCTTCCTTTAAATTGAAAAGCCCTGCTTCCATTATCAGCATTTCTGATAATACATATGGATTTATAGTGCTTTAAACTTATAAAGTTGCTTGAATGAGTAGAAATGTATAATTGCAGTCCCAATTTGCTGAGGGCAATAAAACAATCATACAATTCTTTTTCAGCCTGAGGGTGAAGATATAGTTCAGGTTCTTCAAAGAATATCATAGTATTTCCTATTATGCTTGTTTCCACTTTTTTAGATTCAGCAGCTAATGCTCTGAATAACTCAAATAATAGTGCTCTATACAATCCTTTGCTTACATATTCTGCTGTGAGAGTATCTGATAAATTTTTCATTTCTTTTAATACAAATTTTTCATCTATATCTCTTTTTTTCAAAATATTTAAAAAAGAATTAATAAAATGTTCTGCTTGTTCATGTTCTGTAAAAGCTGGAATAAAAAGAATAGGAATATTAGAAACAATATTTATATATGTATCATAATTTATTTCAGTCCATTCTCTATTTTTTCCTATTTTATATTGTATTTCATGGTTAGGATATTTGACAATTCTAATTTTTAATTCTTTGTTGTATATATAATTTTCTAATTCTTTAAAAGTTTTTCTGGAAAAGTTAGAAAAACTTCCTTCTAATTCCAAAGGAATATTTTGATTTCGGATATCCTTTGTTCTTAAATTACGAAAACCTAAAAAAAACATTATAGAAGACATAATACTGGATTTTCCATTATTAGCCGGTCCTATAAAAAGCATAAGATTCTCAAAATCAACTTTTGTATATTCTATACATTGCCAATTAACAATTTTTAATTTTTTCAAATACATAAAAAACTCCTTTCTATATATTTATTTCTATTGACATTTTAACGGAAAAAAAATATAATTTCAATGTAAACTTTCTATATATAAAAAATTTTCTAGGAGGACAGTGTATAGTTATGATAAAAAAAGTTTTGTTAGCGTTAACTTTGTTTAGCACTTTGTCTTTTGGAGCAGAAAGAAACCTTGAGGAAGGGTATATAAAAAAAATGTATAGTGATTTAAATTTAAATCAAAAAGTTGAGTACACAATTTTCAGAAAAGCATATAAAGGTTATATGCAGATACCAGATAAAAGAGAAGGGCTTCTTACAATAGTGGATTATACAAAGCCATCAAATGTTGAAAGATTTTTTGTATTGGATCTTAATAAAAGAAAAGTTGCCTACAGCACATATGTAACACATGGAAAAAATTCTGGATTAACTTCAGCTCTTAATTTTTCAAATAATAAAAATTCATATATGAGTTCATTAGGATTTTATATGACTAATGATTCATATGTTGGAAGTAATGGATATTCATTGAGACTAAAAGGATTAGAAGCTGGAATAAACTCAAATGCTCTCAGCAGAAATATAGTTGTACATGGAGCAGATTATGCTGAACCTGATTTTATAGAGAGGTATGGATTCCTTGGAAGAAGTGAAGGGTGTCCAGCTATACCGACTACAATTTCCAGAGATGTTATTGATTCTATAAAAGATAGAACAGTTTTATTTATTATAGGTAATGACAGGCATTATTATGAAAAAAGCAGTTATGCATCATTATAAAAAATAATAATAGAAAATATAAGAATAAGTGACCAAAGGTTTTAATTAACTTTTGGTCATTTTTTATTTGTGTTTTTAAAATGTTGCTTGTGTGAAAAATTATGTATAAAAAAATATATTTTATTCACAATTTATTCATAATTACATATTATAGTATCAATATGAAAGAAAAGATTTAAGTGCTAATTTTTCTTGATTTAAAGATAAGGCAGCGAAGATTTCCCAGATTAAAACTGCCTTGCAGGTAAATTATTATGATGCTCATAAAGCATGTATAATTTAATATAAAAAAGTACAGGGGGTATTTTTATGAAAAAATCTTTATTATTAGTTAGTGTATTTTTAGCAGTAGCAGCAATAGCTCAAGCTAAAGAAATTGTACCTGCTCCAGTTGTAACAGAGGAAGCACCAGTACAAGTTGTAGAAAAAGAAGTTATTGTCTACAGAGATAAACCTGAAGTATTCAGACCAAATGGTTATGTAAATTTACATTATAAATATTATGGAGATGCTGAAGAGCTAAACTATAAAAATGATGGGAAAAATAATAACTATGGAAGAGTTGAATTAAAAGGTAAAATCAATATGACTGAAAATCAAGCTTTGGAATACAGAATAAGAGATTACAATAGCTGGAACTCAACAGGAAATACTGAAGATAAAGGAATGGATGGAACAGAAGCAAGATTCAGATATTTCTATAATCATGGAAATTTAGGAGATTCTAAAGTAAATCTAACTTCAAGAATCCACTACCAAGATAATGGAGCAACTGATGATTCTCAAGAATTACAATATCAAGCAAGATTTAACTTTGCTGACTATATGTTCAACAATGATTTTGTAAAAACTACAAACTTTATAGTAGCTCCAAAATATGGATATACTTGGGCTGCGAACAATGATGATTATGATAATCAATTAGGTGTAGACTTATATACAATGCATGAATTTCCATTAGGATTCTCATTTGAATTTAATTTATATGCAACTCAACATTTCTATGGAAAAGATAAACATACTAGTGCAACTAATACAGTTGATGATAACTTTGGATTAGATATAGAAGCATACTTATATAATACTACTAACCTATATTCAAATGGAAAATTCAATGTAGATTTCTACTTTGAAGGTGGACTTGATCCTTATTCTCTAAACTCAAGAAATGTTCTTGCAAGAGAATATAGAAGTGATAATTTTAAAACAGAAGCAGATAGAACAACATATGAAGATTCTAAATATAGATTGTATGCTTGGCCTCAAATTATCACTTCATATAATGTAACTGATTCATTTAAACCTTATGTATCTTTAGGTGCTGAGTATACAAATGGATATAAATATCAAAGCGATTCACAAGATTGGAGATGGCAGCCAGTTGCTGTAGTAGGATTTACAACTACATTCTAATAAAATAAAAAAGTTAAGTTTATTATAAATACTTAAGTAAATTGCTATGAAAAAGCCGATTTTTGCTAAAATTCAGAAATCGGCTTTTCTTTTGTTTAAAAATAAAAAGTATTATCTTTTTTATATTTTTTTTATATGATATAATTTGGAAATAAGAGCTTTTTAGTTGGTGGAGGTATTGTGAAAAAGATTCTGATAGTAGAGGATGAAAAGGAAATAAGAAATATTTTAAAGGTATATTTGCTAACAGCAGGATATGAAGTAACAGAAGCAGCAGATGGAGAAGAGGCAATGAAAATTTTTTATGAAAAGCCTTTTGATCTGGTAATATTGGATATAATGCTTCCTAAAAAGGATGGTTGGAGTATATGCCGTGAAATAAAAGAGTATAGCTCTGTCCCTGTAATAATTATAACAGCAAGAGATAATGAAAATGATGAAGTGTTTGGTTTTGAAATAGGAGCAGATGACTATATAACAAAACCTTTCAGTAATAAAGTATTTTTAGCAAGAGTAAAGACAGTTTTAAAAAATAAAACTATTGTTAATAACAGTAATGAGATAGAAGTAGGAAAGCTTAAAATAAATGATGTTTCTCACAGTGTATCTAAAGAAGGAAAAAATTTAGATCTTGCTCCTAAAGAATATGAAATACTGATGTACTTTATCAAAAATAAAAATATAGCTTTAAGCAGGGAAAAGATGCTTACAGAGATATGGGGATATGGTTTTGTTGGAAACGACAGAACAATAGATGTTCATATAAAAAACCTCAGAAAAAAAATTGGGGGAGAATATATTAAAACTATAAGAAGTGTTGGTTATAAGTTTGAAATAAAATAAAGAAAAGGAATATGATTATTTATGAAGAAGATTTTCTATAAAATATTTTTAATACTTGTTATAGTCACATATATGCCTCTTTTTATAATATATGGATTTCATACTTTGTATGTTAATGATTATATCAAAAATGAAAAAGCTAAGGAACTGAAAGAAATAACTGAATTTGTAAATGTAAATTCTTTTTCAAATGAATATAAGAAAAAAATAGAAGAAACAGAAAATATTCAAGTTGATATTGTAGATTTATCAATTGATAGACCAGAAACTTATGTTTTTGAATATCTCAATAACAGAGATCTTAAAATTGATTTAGAAAGTATGCGTATTAATCAAATTGCTGTGAGGTATGTAAAAAAAACACATCTTTTGAATAATATATATATTATTAAGAAAGTAGATAAAGAAAAATATATTTTGATCTCATCATTAATGGTAATACCTGAAGTAATAAACCGTATAATTTTATCTGCATATTTTTATGTGACAGTTCTTATTATTCCAGTTGTACTCATGCTGGCATATTTTATTTCTAAAAAAATGTCAGGTCCTATAGTACTTTTAGAAGAAGTATCAAAAAAAATGTCAAATCTTGATTTTTCAAAAACAATTGAATTTAAAAGCAATGATGAACTTACAATGCTTGGAAAGAATATAAATATCATGGCACAGGCGTTAAAAAATAATATAGATGAACTTAATCTAGTAAATAAACAATTAAAAAAAGAACTTGAGACCAATGAAAATCTTATGAATTCAATAAGTCACGAACTTAAAACTCCTATTGCTATTATAAATGGATATATTGAAATGCTTCAGGATAAAATGATTAAAGATCCTAAAGAAATAGAAAAAATATATTCAGTTATGTTTGATGAAGGGATTCATCTTAATAAGATGATTAAAGATTTAAATTCTTATCGTAGATATGAAGCTAATTTCTTTGAAGTAGAAAAAAAAGAGATAAAAATAAAAGAGTTTATAGAGGGACTTTTAAATAAGTATAGACTTGATATAGAAGAAAGAAAAATAAATCTTACTATAAATATGGAAGATGAAATAATTATAGAAGATTTAGGAAAACTATCAATTATACTGAATAATCTTTTAACTAATGCAATTACATATACAGACAGCAGAGGGATAATCGAAATAAGCTATAAAAATAAAAATTTAAAGATATCAAATAGTGCAGAAGATATTTCAGAAGAAAAATTTGAGAAAATTTTTCAGCCTTTTTATAAATTAGATTCTTCAAGAAATAGGAAATATGGTGGAACAGGATTAGGACTCTCTATTGTAAAAAATATTTTAGAACTTCTTCAGCTCAAATATAGTATGAAATTTGACAAGGAGAGAGGTTTTGTTATATTCAATATAGAATTCAGTTAAAATATAAAAAAGAAGCTTGCTTGATAAAGAAAAATTTTGGCAGAGCTTCTTTTTTTGTTAGAATTTATTTATTTGTTTTTTTAATTTTACAGAATTTCTCAGATTTATTTTTTTCTTTATTTTATTATATCTTCTTATTTTGTAATATATTTGAGAAAAAGTAGAAACCAATACGATTCCAACTGTAATAGCAACTGTTATAAGAATGGTTTCAGTTCCTTTTGCTACAGCGTCTTCTATTTTATTTTCAACCAGATAGGACATTGTAAAATATACTCCACTTCCAGGTACCAAAGGAATAAGACTGGCTATCAAAGTAGAGGTAACAGGAGTCTTTAAAAATCTGGCAATTATTTCAGAATATACAGTAATTGCAATTGATGAATATAAAAATGATGATGGTATAGAGCTTCCATTATATTTAAAGAAAATATACACAGCCCACCCTAAAGCTCCACCTGCACTTGCACAAAATAATTTTTTTCCTTTAAGATTGAATATAATACCAAAAGCAAAAGTACTTGTGGCAGCCCATAAAATTTCTAACAGCATTTTATATACCTCCAAATCTTACAAGTATAAATAGTGCAAATCCAGTACCTATAGCTAAAGCAGCTCCTACCAGAAAGGCTTCTACAGCACGAGATATTCCTGAAAGAAGATCTCCAGCCACAAGGTCTCTTATAGCATTTGTAAGAGCTATTCCGGGAACAAGGAGCATGATAGCTCCAATGATTGAATAGGAAACTGTATCTGTGAATCCAATTTTATATGAAAGATAAGAGCAGATTGTACAAATAAATCCTCCCAAAGTATTTATGAAGAAACTATTTGACTGGAGCCTTGCAGCAAAATCTGATATTACAAATATAAGTCCTCCACTTATAAAGGCACAGCATGCATCATTTAATTTACCTTTAAAAAGAAGTGAAAAAGAAAAAGCTCCAAAACAGTAAGCTAAAAAATACATATATTTTTTATAAGGAACTTCTTTATCTATTATACTTATTTTTTTAGCAAAATCTTCAAAAGAATATTTTTTTATATCTCTTACTAATTGATTTATACTATGGACTTTATTTAAATTTGTAGTTCTGTTAGGAACTCTTTCAACAGAACAGAAAAGTTCTCCCTTGTAGTTTCTTACAGAGGTAATTATACAGGTTATTGAAACAAAACATTGAGCATTTAGTCCATAATGCCGGCATATTCTATTTATTATATCTTCCACTCTATAAGTCTCAGCACCACTTTGCAATGCTATTTTCCCTACTAAGTTAGCTAGTACGAGAACCTTGTTTTCATTCATAAAATCTTCCTCCCCAAGAATGAAAATATAGATTATTTGAACATTTCTAAAACCTCAGGAGAATATTGTCCATTACTATCATGAGTAAATAATGGAGGCAATATTCTAAGTCCAGGTTTACCATATTTAATCCCTTCTACCAATAATATTTTTCCCTCTTTATCAGTTTTAGAATGGCAGAACTGAATTCTTTTGGGTTCAATAAGATGTTTTTTCATAAGTTCAATTATTTCAATGAGTCTGTCTACTCTATGAACAAGAACGAAATATCCTTTATCTTTTAATAAACCAGCAGCAGTTTCTATAAGAGTATCGAGTGTAATAGATATTTCATGCCTTGCCAAAGTTAATTGTGTAAGATCATTTAAAAGTTCCTCATTGCCATTAAATTTAAAAAATGGAGGATTTGAAACTACCATATCTAAAGTATGAGTAGTAAAATATTTTCTCCAATTTTTCATGTCATCATTAATAATAGTAATTTGATCTTCAAGATTATTAAGCTTTATATTTCTTCTAGCAAGGTCACTTGATATTTCCTGTATTTCAATTCCTGTTATTTTTGCTTTTGTTTTTTTAGAAAGAAAAAGGGGGATAGCTCCATTCCCAGTTCCTAAATCTACAATATTGTTAATATTTTTAGTAATAGACACAAATTCTGAGATAAGAAGTGAATCTAAAGAAAAAGCGAAATGGTCAGTTCTTTGTATTATCTTCATATCTTTTTTTAAAAGGTCTATAATAGTTTCAAATTCGTTAGTGATCATAATATGTTTTTTCCCTCCCATTGCATTATATCAAATTTAATTATAAATTAAAATTAGAATTTTAAGAAGAGAAAAAAAGAGCAGCTGGAATTAAATCTAAAGACGATTTACAGCTGCTTCTTATCAAAAAAATTGTATTCAATTTTAAATTATACTATTCCCATCATTCCTAAAACTATGGCAACAGCCAATGCGATCAGAGGAATAACACAAGTAACCATTCCAATATCGTTGTATGAATCTTTATGAGTCATACCAGTAACTGCAAGAAGAGTTATAACAGCACCGCAATGTGGAAGAGAATCCAATCCACCAGAAGCGATTGTAGCTATTCTGTGGAAAGCTTCAACACTTATTCCCTGAGAAGCAGCTATTGCCATATATTGAGGTCCAAGAGCTTCCAAAGCTATTCCCATACCTCCAGAAGATGAACCTGTAGCTCCTGCAAGAAGAGTTATAGCTAATGCTTCTGAAATTAAAGGACTTGCATCAATTCCTAAAAGTTTATCAGTAAGTACCTGGAATCCTGGAACAGCTCTAACTACTCCACCAAATCCTACAGCAGCAGCAGTATTAAGAATTGCTATTACTGAACCGTTTGCACCTTCATTTAAAGCTTTAATAAAGAATTTAGATCTCTTTAAATTTAATAGAGCAACAACAATATTTCCACATAAAAGTGATAATATACTTGCTGGTGTTATAGCCATGCCAGCTTTTTTACTTAATATATAAAGTACAAGAACAACTGTAACAAGAGGAACTAAAGAAAGATATTCGTTAGGAAGATCTCCTTCTTCTTCTTTTACATTATTTGATGGTTCAACAAAACGCTCTCCAGCTTTTACTAATTTTTCCTGCTTCCAATATAGATACAGATATCCGCATCCAAGCATTATTAAACCTGCAACTATACCCATAATAGGAGCTGCATAAGGTGTAGTGTTGAAATATCTTCCAGCAATTATATTATTTAACTGAGGACTTCCAGGAAAAGCTGTCATAGTGAAAGTGAATGCACCAAGTGCAATAGCACCAGGGATAAGCTTTCTTGGTAAATCAGCTTCTCTGAAAAGAGATATAGCAAGTGGGTATATAGCAAATACTACAACGAAAAGGCTTACTCCTCCATAAGTAAGAACAGCACAACTTACAACAACTCCAAGAAGAGCTCTTTTAGCTCCAACAAATTTTACAAGGAGATGTGCAACTGCACGAGCTGCTCCTGTAACATCCATCATTTTTCCAAAAACTGCTCCTAGAAAGAACAGAGGGAACCATGATTTAGTAAATCCAGCCAGAGAGCCCATATAATTTTCAGTATATGACTCCAGTAAAACCTGTCCATTGAATCCAAATCCATATAAAGCAACAACGATAGCTGAAAGTGGAGCTACCCAGATGATAGAATATCCCTTATATGAAAGAAAAACTAATAATAATAAACCTAAAAGTATACCCAGCATATATTTTTCCTCCCTAAATTTATTTTTTACTCTTTGATAATTTTTAAAAGCAACAAATTAGAACAAAACTTATAATTAATATACAAAATGGTCTGATAGTTTTATGCTAAAATCATACTCCAATAAATTAACAAAGTAAAATACTAGAATTTCATTTGCTGTATGAAAAAAAATCATACAAAGTCATAAAAAATGAAATTAAGGGATTAAATGAAATTATAAATCTATATTTTTTACAAATTCAATAAAAAGTTTTATAGCTTTGGATACATATTTATCTTTTCTTACAATAAGTGCTATGTTCCATGGAAATTCAGGATCTTTGATAGTTAAAAGTCTAATGTTTTTAGAATAGAATTTACTGAGTATAGGTCGAGGAAGTATACTTATTCCTTGATTAAGAGCTACCATTTCAGCAATAAAATCCCATTGTGAACTAGTACAAATTATGTTTGGTTCAAACCCAGCCTTAGCACACAAAGCTTTTATTCTGTCATGGAGCATGTATGTTTCATTTAAAATAATAAGAGGCTCATCTTTTATTTCAGCCATAGAAACTTCTTTTTTAGAAGCTAAAGGATGGTTTTTATGAACAACAACAACATTGTCTGACATAAATACAGGAGTTATGTTAAAGTCTTGAGAGGAGAAAGGAAGAATAACAACACCAATATCTATTTCTCCTTTTTCAACTTTATCTTTAACTGTATTAGCTCCAGCTTCAATAACACTTAAATTAATGTTTTTATACATATTTCTAAATTCTTGAATAGTTGAAGTAAAGTATATAGTACTTATTACTGGAGGAACCCCTACTTTGATATTTCCTTTTTCTAAACTTATACTATCTTGTAATTTAGTAAGCTGTTCATTAATAACTTTTAGAGCGATGGTACCGTTTTCATAGAGAAGCTGTCCCTCTGGAGTTAATTTAAAAGTTTTGGATGTTCTGTCTATTAAGATAATATCTAATTCGCTTTCAAAAGTTTTTATAGCCTTACTTAAAGCAGATTGACATATATAGAGCTTTTTAGAAGCATTTGTAAAACTTTCCTGTCTAGCTATTTCTACAAAGTAATTCAAAAGTTTTATATTAATAAGAATCCCCCTCCTTTTTCAAATAATTAAAATTTGGATTTTTATAGTTTTATTTATACTTAGAGTATACCTCTCTAAGGACAGAAAATTAAATACTTTTTTATCATATGCTGTATGAATTAAATTCATAAAAGAAAAAATGAATAATATATAAAACTTATCCACAGCTCAAGTATTATAACATATTTTTATAAAATAGAAAATTCTCTCCAGCTGAGAAAAAAATATTTAATAAAAAGATAGTAATTTATTTTTGGATACATCTATTGACTTTTTCGATAAGTGTGTACTATAATCCTACTAACAAATTAGAATCATATTTGATGTATGAAATGGCATGACTTAGTTCTAAAAAAGAATACAAAAATATTCTGATAGGTATTTTTGTAAAAAAGGAGTGAGTTCACATGGCTGAGTTTATTAAAGCATCTCAAGCTGCCAGATTAATAAAAGATGATTCGTTATTACTGGTATGTGGTTTTGTAGGGATAGGAAGTCCAGAAGAGATATTCATAGAGATGGAAAAATCTTTTTTGGAAGAAGGAACACCAAAAAATTTAGATCTTATGTTTGCTGCTGGATTTGGTGATGGAAAAACAAAAGGGCTGAATCATTTTGCTCATAGAGGAATGATGAAAAAAGCTATAGGGGGACACTGGGGGTTAGCTCCAGGCCTGGCACAACTGGTAAATAATAATGACATGCAGGGATATAATCTGCCACAGGGAGTAATTGCTCAAATGTTTAGAGATATGGCAGCAGGAAAACCTGGAACTATTTCTCATGTTGGATTAGGGACATTTGTGGACCCAGAAATCCAAGGAGGAAAACTTAACAGCATTACAACAAAGGATATTGTTGAAAAATTAACATTGAATGGGAGAGAAGTGTTATTTTTTCATGGACAAAAGCCAAATTTTGGTATTTTAAAAGGAACTTCATCAGATGAAGATGGAAATATTTCTTTTGAGGAAGAACCGTTGACATTGGAAACATTGTCAATAGCAATGGCTGTAAAAAATGCTGGTGGAAAAATAATTGTTCAAGTAAAGAAAAAAGTAGAAAACGGAGTAATTCAACCTAAAAATGTAAAAATACCAGGAATATTGGTAGATTACGTAGTAGTTGCAGAAAATCCAGAAAATCATAAGCAGACATTAGCTGAGGATTTTAATCTTGGATATGTGACTAGAGTTATATCTGATAAACCACAAAAAGTGGAACCAGTACCATTAGATGAAAGAAAAGTTGTATCAAGAAGATGTGCAATGCTTCTTTCAAGAGAAAAGAAAATAATAAACTATGGAATAGGAATGCCAGAAGTAATAGCTGCTGTACTGAATGAAGAGGGACAGGAAGAGTATTTTACTCCAACAGTAGAACCAGGAGCTATCGGTGGAACTCCAGCAGGAGGGCTTAATTTTGGGGCTTCTTTAAATCCTATATGTATAGTAGATCAACCTTACCAGTTTGATTTTTATGATGGTGGAGGACTTGACATGGCATTTTTAGGTCTTGCTCAATGTGATGGAGATGGAAATATAAATGTATCTAAGTTTGGACCTAAAATAGCTGGATGTGGAGGATTTATAAATATAACACAAAATGCAAAAGAGGTAGTATTCTGCGGAACGTTTACAGCAGGAGGATTAAAACTTGAAATAGCTGATGGAAGTTTAAAAATTCTTCAAGAAGGAAAAATTAAAAAATTTGTTAAAGATGTTGAACAAATTACATTCAGTGGAAAACTGGCAAAAGAAAATAAAAAGAAAGTAAAGTATGTAACAGAAAGAGCAGTTTTTGAACTAAAACCTGAAGGATTAACATTAGTAGAAATAGCACCTGGAATAGATATAGAAAAAGACATATTAGGACAGATGGAATTTAAACCATTGATTTCAGATGAGTTGAAAACTATGGATGCAAAAATATTCAGAGCGGAAAAAATGGGACTAGTATTATAATTTTAAATACTATTTTATCTTATAATTTTGATAAGTGAGAGACCATTGTTCATAAAAATTTCTAACTGATAATTATATTCTTTAAATATATTTTTTCTAAGGTTAAAAATGAGAAAGGGAGTTTTTTATAATTTGATTATTTTTTAATAATTATAACGCAAAAAATGAACAAAAAAACATAAAGTGCTCCCTAGCTCTTGACTTTGAGCTAAAATATTGGTATAACATATAATAGAGTACAATTGACAGGTTGTGTGTATGTAAAAAAAGCATTAGATACATATAAAACAAAATAGTACAATTTTCGAACGGAAGTGAACTGAAAATATTTGGTTAATTTTTTTTTGAAAAAGTGCTATAATAAAATATATTTATATCTATATAATATATTTATATCTACTGTTTTTTTATTAATCAAAGAAATTTATGAATGATGGATTGGAGGGGATATGAATTTCGGAGATTTGAAAATAGGTATGAAGGCTCAAGTTACAAAAACAATTACAGAGGCTGATGTTATTCTTTATGCAGGTATCACGTTGGATATAAATCCAGCTCATCTAAATGAAGAACATGCAAAAAAAACTATTTTCAAACACAGGATAGCACATGGAATGCTAACTGCAGGTCTAGTATCTGCCGTATTAGGAACAAAACTCCCAGGTGAGGGGAGCATCTACATGGGGCAGGAACTAATGTTCACAGCACCAGTTTATTTTGGAGATACTATCACAGCAACTGCTGAGATAATAGAGTTGATTCCAGAAAAAAACAGAGTAATATTATCAACAATATGTACAAATCAAGATGGTAAAGAAGTATTAAAAGGTCAAGCAAAAATAATGAAAAAATAGTTAGATAACAAAGACTAGTAGGAGGATTAAGATAATGGAATTTAATATACCTAAGACACATGAACTTTTCAGACAAATGATAAGAGAATTTGCTGAAAAAGAGGTAAAACCTTTAGCTGCTGAAGTAGATGAAGAAGAAAGATTCCCAGTTGAAACAGTTAAAAAAATGGCTGAAATCGGGTTAATGGGAATCCCTATTCCAAAACAATATGGCGGAGCAGGTGGAGACAATATAATGTATGCAATGGCAGTAGAAGAACTTTCAAGAGTTTGTGGAACTACTGGAGTTATTGTATCTGCACATACTTCACTAGGAACTTGGCCAATATTACACTTTGGTACTGAAGAGCAAAAACAAAAATATATTCCAAAACTAGCAAGCGGAGAATGGTTAGGGGCTTTTGGATTAACTGAGCCAAATGCTGGAACAGATGCTGCTGGACAACAAACTACTGCAGTTTTAGATGAAACTACAAACGAATGGATCATCAATGGTTCTAAAATATTTATAACAAATGCAGGATATGCTGATGTTTATGTTATATTTGGAATGACTGACAGATCAAAAGGATTAAAAGGAATTTCAGCTTTCATATTAGAAACAGGAACTCCAGGATTCTCTATAGGTAAAAAAGAAAAGAAACTTGGAATCAAAGGATCATCAACTTGTGAATTGATATTTGAAAATGTAAGAATCCCTAAATCAAACCTACTAGGAGAAGTTGGAAAAGGATTCAAAATTGCTATGATGACTCTTGATGGAGGAAGAATAGGAATTGCTTCTCAAGCATTAGGAATTGCTCAAGGTGCTTTAGATGAAACTGTTGGATATGTAAAAGAGAGAAAACAATTTGGAAGAGCTATTGCTAAATTCCAAAACACTCAATTCCAATTAGCTGATTTAGAAGTTAAAATAGAAGCTTCAAGACTTCTAGTTTACAAAGCAGCATGGAAAGAAAGCAACAACCTACCATACACAGTAGATGCAGCAAGAGCTAAACTATTTGCAGCTGAAACTGCTATGGAAGTTACTACTAAAGCAGTTCAACTACATGGAGGATATGGATACACTAGAGAATATCCAGTAGAAAGAATGATGAGAGATGCTAAAATCACTGAAATTTATGAAGGAACTTCAGAAGTTCAAAGAATGGTAATAGCAGGAAATCTTTTAAAATAATTAACCAATAGAGAAAAAAAGTATATGAATTAATATATGGAGGATGGAAGATGAAAATAGTAGTTTGTATAAAACAAGTTCCAGACACAACTGAGATCAAATTGGATCCAGTAAAAGGGACACTAATCAGAGATGGAGTTCCTAGTATCATGAACCCAGATGATAAAGGTGGATTGGAAGAAGCTTTAAAACTTAAAGATAAATATGGAGCTCATGTAACAGTTATCACAATGGGACCTCCTCAAGCAGAAGCTATCCTAAGAGAAGCATATGCAATGGGTGTAGATAGAGCTATCCTTTTAACAGATAGAAAATTTGGAGGAGCAGATACTCTAGCTACTTCTAATACTATTGCAGCTGCTTTAAGAAATATAGAAGCTGACCTAATAATCGCAGGAAGACAAGCTATTGATGGAGATACTGCACAAGTAGGACCACAAATAGCTGAGCACCTAGGATTACCTCAAGTATCTTATGTAAAAGATATGCAATATAATACAGAAGACAATTCATTAACAATTAAAAGAGTTGTGGAAGATGGATATTACTTAGTAAATGTTCAATTACCTGCTCTAGTTACTGTATTATCAGAAGCTAACCAACCTAGATATATGAGAGTTGGAGGAATTGTTGAAGCTTTTGATAAACCAGTTGAAACTTGGACTTTTGATAACATAACAATAGATCCAGCAATCATTGGATTAAATGGATCACCTACTAAAGTTAAAAAATCATTTACTAAAGGAGCTAAACAAGCTGGTAAAGTATTTGAATTAGAAGCAAAAGAAGCAGTAAACTTAATTGTTGAAAAATTAAAAGAAAAATTTGTTATTTAACAAATGAACCTTAGGAAAAGGAGATAGGATAATGAATTTAAGTGATTATAAAGGAATATTAGTATTTGCAGAGCAAAGAGACGGGGTAATTCAAACTGTTGGTTTAGAATTAATTGGAAAAGCTAAAGAATTAGCTGGAGTATTAAATGTACCAGTAACAGCTGTTTTAATAGGGCATAATGTTGCAGGATTAGCAAAAACTCTAGTTGAATACGGAGCTGACAAAGTTGTTGTAGTTGATCAAGCTAGATTAGAAGTTTATGATACTGAGGCTTACACTCAAGTATTTAAAGCTATAATTGATGCTAAAAAACCTGAAATCGTTCTATTTGGAGCTACTACTTTAGGAAGAGATTTAGCACCTAGAGTATCTTCAAGAATGGCTACAGGACTTACAGCTGACTGTACAAAACTTGAAATTTCTGAAGAAACTAAAGGATTAGAAATGACAAGACCTGCATTTGGAGGAAACTTGATGGCAACTATCGTTTGTCCTGATCATAGACCTCAAATGTCTACAGTTAGACCAGGAGTAATGCAAAAAGCTCCAAGAGTAGAAGGAAGAGAAGGAGAAATAGAAAACTTCTCTGTATCTTTAGATACTTCTAAAATGAAAGTTAAAGTTGTTCAAATAGTTAAAGAAACTGCTAATAAAGTAGATATTTCTGAAGCTAAAATACTTGTATCTGGAGGAAGAGGAATCGGTTCAGCTGAGAACTTTGCTGCATTAGAATCTGTAGCTAAAGAAATCGGTGCAACTGTATCTGCTTCAAGAGCAGCTGTTGATGCTGGATATATCGAGCATGACAGACAAGTTGGACAAACTGGTAAAACAGTTAGACCTGACATTTACTTCGCATGTGGAATTTCTGGAGCAATCCAACACGTTGCAGGTATGGAAGAGTCTGAATATATAGTAGCTATTAATAAAGACAAAGATGCAGCTATATTCAATGTTGCAGATCTAGGAATTGTTGGAGATGCTAACAAAATAGCTCCATTACTAGCTGAAGAGTTGAAAAAAGCTAAAGACGCTAAGTAATAACAGATAAAAAAATAAAATCTGAGAGTATTTATAGGGGACTGGTCAATAAAAGAGTTGACCAGTCCCTTTATTTATAATATAATAATCTGACAAGGAGACTAATGTAAGACAAGCGCCAGAACTTTTTATAAAAGTTGACGAGGACTGAGATAATCGAAATTTCGGCGGGTTTCTCAGAGGTGGTTACAACCGTTACTAACAAAGCTATAGGGCAACCTATGGAACAAAGAGGTAACTGTAACAAGTCTCCTATGGACATTTTAAATTAAATAGGAGGTTGCATATGTGTGGAATTATCGGATATGTAGGAAATGATGAAAAGGCAGTAGAAGTAATACTTGATGGGTTGAGCAAACTTGAATACAGAGGGTATGACTCTGCTGGGCTTGCAATCATTGAAAAAGGACATCTTTTTGTGGAGAAAAAAAGCGGGAAGCTGGATAATCTTAAAGAATCACTTAAAGATGCAGGGCATTATTCAAATGTGGGAATAGGACATACTAGATGGGCTACTCATGGGGTACCAACAGATGTCAATTCACATCCTCACTGTAGTTGTGATAAAAAAGTAGCAGTAGTTCATAATGGGATAATAGAAAATTATGCTGTATTGAAAGATGAACTTATAGAGAAAGGGTATATTTTTTCTTCTGATACTGACAGTGAAGTAGCAGCACAACTTTTTTCTTATCTTTATACAGGAGATTTACTTGAAACAATAATGAAAGTAAGAGATAGAATAAGAGGAAGTTATGCCTTAGGTATAATTCATGAAGAGCAGCCTGATAAGATCATCTGTACTAGAAAAGAGAGTCCTTTAATTATAGGATTAGGAAAGGACAAAAATTTTATTGCATCAGATGTTCCAGCTATTCTAAAATACACAAGAGATGTTATTTTCTTGGAAAATGATGAAATAGCTGTTATTGAAGAAGGAAAAGTAACAGTTTTTGATAAAGAGGGAAAACCTATAGAAAAAGAAGTTACTAAGATAGAGTGGGATATGGAACAAGCTAGTAAAAATGGATATCCTCATTTTATGCTGAAAGAAATAGAGGAGCAGCCTGCTGTTGTAGAAAGAACTCTGGAAGTTTATATAAAACCAGATGGAAAAGTAGATTTTGGAAAAGCATTTGAAAAAATTGATTTTGAAAAAATTAAGGAAATAGATATAATTGCATGCGGAACAGCTTATCATGCTGGATTACAGGCAGCGTATTTCTTTAAGAAAATGGCAAAAATAAAAACAAATGTGGACATTGCATCTGAATTCAGATATAGTGATCCTTTCTTAAGTGAAGATAATCTTGTTATATTTATAAGTCAGTCTGGAGAAACTCTGGATACTCTTATGGCATTGAAATTAGCAAGAAGCAAAGGAGCAAAAACTCTTGCAATAACAAATGTGGTTGGATCAACTATATCAAGGGAAGCAGATGTAGTATTATATACAGTTGCTGGACCAGAAATATCAGTAGCTTCAACAAAAGCATACACAACACAGGTAGTTACTTTTTATCTACTTGCTCTTTATGTAGCTTTCAAATGCAACAGAGTAACTTTAGAAGAATATGAAAGTTATTTAGATAAAATTTATAGTTTAAGTGAAAAAATAGGAAAAATGTTTTTCAACAAAGAAAAGATAGAGAAAATAGCTCAAGAGGTAAAAGATAGAAAGAATGGTTTCTATATTGGAAGAGGAATAGATGAAAAAATAACAAGAGAGGGATCTCTGAAAATGAAAGAGATAACTTATATTCATACTGAAGCTTTTCCTGCTGGAGAATTAAAACATGGACCAATAGCTCTTATTGAAGAAGGAACTATGATAGTAGTAGTTTCAACTCAAAGAGACATGGTAGAAAAAGTAGCTTCTAATATAAAAGAACTAAAGGCGAGGGGTGCTTTTGTTATTTCGGTTACAAAAGCGGATTATAAAGAAATACTAGATGTATCTGACAGAGTGATACTTATAGATGACATAGATGATATGGTGGCACCACTATTATCTATGATCCCATTACAGCTGTTGTCATATTACACAGCAGTAGCAAAAGGTCTGGATGTTGATAAACCAAGAAACCTTGCAAAATCTGTTACTGTTGAATAAAAATATATTAAACAGGGGTGAATTTTTTGAGTAACATAAGAGAAAGAGTCATTAAACTGAGAGAATTAATGAAGGAAAAAGGAATAGATGTATATGTTATTCCTTCCTCAGATTACCATCAAAGCGAATATGTAGGAGAACATTTTAAGTCAAGAGAATTTATATCAGGATTTACAGGTTCAGCTGGAATAGTAGTGGTGACAGAAAATGAAGCTGGTCTTTGGACTGATGGAAGATATTTCATTCAGGCTGAAAAACAACTTGAAGAAAGTACAATTATTCTTTTTAAAATGGGAGAAGAGAATGTCCCAACATACATTGAATATATAGGGAAGAATCTTAAAAATGGTCAATGTTTAGGATTTGATGGGAAAGTTTTATCAGGAAAAAATGTCTTTGATATAAAAGCTGGATTTGGAAAGAAAGAAATAAAAATAGAAGATAGATATGATTTGATAGGAGAGATATGGAATGACAGACCAGCTCTTCCTAAATCAGATGTGTTTATATTAGATGAAAAATATTGTGGTGAAAGTTTTGAAAGCAAGCTTGAAAGAGTAAGAAAAAAAATGTCAAACTTAAATGCCAACAAACATATATTAACTTCTCTTGATGATATAGCATGGCTTTTCAATATGAGAGGAAGAGATATAAAAAATAATCCAGTATCTCTGTCATATGCTATGATTTCTAATGAAGAAATTATATTGTATATAGATAAAAATAAAATAAATGAAGATGTTGAGCAGTATTTTATTGATAAAAATATTAAACTAAAAGATTATTTTGCTATATATGATGATGTAAAAAATATATCAAAAGAAGATAAAGTTCTTTTAGATACAAATAAGGTAAATTATCTTATATACAACAGTATTCCAACAGAAACTGAAATAATAGACAAAGCAAATCCGAGCACTCTTATGAAAGCTTGTAAAAATGATATAGAATTAGAAAATCTTAAAAACGCTCATATAAAAGACGGAGTTGCAGTTACAAAATTTATGTATTGGCTTAAAAAGAATATTGGAAGTCAAGAAATCACTGAAATGAGTGCAGCTGAAAAATTAGAGTCTTTTAGAAAAGAGTGGGCTGATTATATAGAACCAAGTTTTAATACTATTTCAGCATATGAAGCAAATGCTGCTATGATGCATTATAGTGCCAATAAAGATTCTAACAGCCAACTTGCACCAAAAAATCTTCTTTTGGTAGATTCAGGGGGGCAATACATAGACGGAACTACTGATATAACTAGAACTTTTGTATTGGGAGAATGTAGTGGAGAAATAAGAGAACATTTTACTTTAGTATTAAAAGGAATGTTGTCACTTTCAATGATTAAATTTATGCATGGAATTACAGGAACAAATTTAGATATATTGGCTAGGAAGCCAGTATGGTCAAGAGGAATAGATTATAAATGCGGAACAGGTCATGGTGTAGGATTTCTTCTGAATGTACATGAAGGGCCTCATAGTATAAGATGGCAGTATAATCCTCAGGTATTAGAAGCCGGAATGACTGTAACAAATGAGCCTGGAGTATATATTCAAGGATCTCATGGTATCAGACTTGAAAATGAACTGATAGTGAGAAATGCTGAAAAAACAGACTTTGGACAATTTATGACTTTTGAAACTATGACTTATGCTCCTTTAGATTTAGATGGAGTAGTTACTGAGCTTTTAAATGAAGAGGAAAAAGAATTTTTGAATAATTATCATCAAATGGTATTTGAAAAGATTTCTCCATTTTTGAGTGAAGAAGAGAAAAAATGGCTGAAGGAATATACTAGAAAAATTTAAAAAATTATTAGGGCTGTTAAAAATTAGTGATTTATCAACTGATTTTTGCAGCCTTTTATTTTGCTCTAGTTTTATTAAAAAAATTATAAAAAATTTTTGGAGAAAAAATAAAAATTATCAATTTGAAGTGCTCATACAAAAAAGGAAAAGTTCGAGTCCACCCCTCGACAATCTCGAGTCGAACCCCTCGAAAAGTTCGAGTCTATTAATACTAATTAATAAAAACTACTACTAGTAAAATTATTATAAATTTAAAAAAATAGTAGTAGATATTTTAGTTAAACTAATCTTATATTTCTAAAAAAATTTTTTGCAATATATATAAAATTTTGCACACATTTCTACAACAGAAAATTTTAGAGAGCAAATATTTTTTTGAAATTTTATAAAGTTTTTTGAAATATTTTTTGAAAATTCTTACTGGTGAATAAAAAAATAATTGCATGACCTAAAAAAAAATATTGCTGAAACTCGTTAATATTTAAAGGTTTCAAACATGCAGGAAAAATATTTGAAAATAATTGAAAAAAAGTTGTTGACGGGAATTAGTATTTGTGATATTATAATCAATGTGCCGCAGGAAAGCGGAACGAAACACAAAACAAATTAAATAAAGAAAATAAGGACATTAACAACAGAATAGAGAGAGATGAAAAAATCAACAAACAATAAATAGGTGTAAACAATCAGTTATATAACTGAGTAAATAGATTGAACGAAGAGTTTGATCCTGGCTCAGGATGAACGCTGACAGAATGCTTAACACATGCAAGTCTACTTGATCCTTCGGGTGAAGGTGGCGGACGGGTGAGTAACGCGTAAAGAACTTGCCTTACAGACTGGGACAACATTTGGAAACGAATGCTAATACCGGATATTATGATTGGGTCGCATGATCTGGTTATGAAAGCTATATGCGCTGTGAGAGAGCTTTGCGTCCCATTAGTTAGTTGGTGAGGTAACGGCTCACCAAGACGATGATGGGTAGCCGGCCTGAGAGGGTGAACGGCCACAAGGGGACTGAGACACGGCCCTTACTCCTACGGGAGGCAGCAGTGGGGAATATTGGACAATGGACCAAAAGTCTGATCCAGCAATTCTGTGTGCACGATGAAGTTTTTCGGAATGTAAAGTGCTTTCAGTTGGGAAGAAGTCAGTGACGGTACCAACAGAAGAAGCGACGGCTAAATACGTGCCAGCAGCCGCGGTAATACGTATGTCGCAAGCGTTATCCGGATTTATTGGGCGTAAAGCGCGTCTAGGCGGCTTAGTAAGTCTGATGTGAAAATGCGGGGCTCAACCCCGTATTGCGTTGGAAACTGCTAAACTAGAGTACTGGAGAGGTAGGCGGAACTACAAGTGTAGAGGTGAAATTCGTAGATATTTGTAGGAATGCCGATGGGGAAGCCAGCCTACTGGACAGATACTGACGCTAAAGCGCGAAAGCGTGGGTAGCAAACAGGATTAGATACCCTGGTAGTCCACGCCGTAAACGATGATTACTAGGTGTTGGGGGTCGAACCTCAGCGCCCAAGCTAACGCGATAAGTAATCCGCCTGGGGAGTACGTACGCAAGTATGAAACTCAAAGGAATTGACGGGGACCCGCACAAGCGGTGGAGCATGTGGTTTAATTCGACGCAACGCGAGGAACCTTACCAGCGTTTGACATCCCAAGAAGTTAACAGAGATGTTTTCGTGCCTCTTCGGAGGAACTTGGTGACAGGTGGTGCATGGCTGTCGTCAGCTCGTGTCGTGAGATGTTGGGTTAAGTCCCGCAACGAGCGCAACCCCTTTCGTATGTTACCATCATTAAGTTGGGGACTCATGCGAGACTGCCTGCGATGAGCAGGAGGAAGGTGGGGATGACGTCAAGTCATCATGCCCCTTATACGCTGGGCTACACACGTGCTACAATGGGTAGTACAGAGAGCTGCAAACCTGCAAGGGTAAGCTAATCTCATAAAACTATTCTTAGTTCGGATTGTACTCTGCAACTCGAGTACATGAAGTTGGAATCGCTAGTAATCGCAAATCAGCTATGTTGCGGTGAATACGTTCTCGGGTCTTGTACACACCGCCCGTCACACCACGAGAGTTGGTTGCACCTGAAGTAACAGGCCTAACCGTAAGGAGGGATGTTCCGAGGGTGTGATTAGCGATTGGGGTGAAGTCGTAACAAGGTATCCGTACGGGAACGTGCGGATGGATCACCTCCTTTCTAAGGAGATCATTTCTCTTTCTCTATTCTATTGATAATGTTCTTACAGCGTATTAAGCGCTGGATAACTTATCAAATGGACATTGGAAACTATATAGTAGATTAAATACAATTTTAACTCTTGTTTATATAAACAGAGTTAGCTGTCAATCAAATTAAACAAAAACAAAATAGGTTAAAATAATTAAGGGCACACAGGGAATGCCTAGGTAGTAAGAGCCGATGAAGGACGTGGTAAGCTGCGATAAGCTTGGGTTAGCTGCAAACGAGCGCCAACCCCAAGATTTCCGAATGGAGCAATCTGCTAAGATGGAGTCTTAGCACGAAAGAGGGTACCGAGTGAACTGAAACATCTAAGTAACTCGAGGAAAAGAAAGTAAAAACGATTCCCCAAGTAGCGGCGAGCGAACGGGGATGAGCCTAAACCATATAAGTGTCAAGGATACAGCCGTTGCTTATATGGGGTTGTGGGAAGAACGTTTGAAGAACTGTAAGATATTCAACATATCTAATGACCGAACTGGAACTAGTTGGAAAGCTAGATCGTAGAAGGTGATAATCCTGTACAGGTAAACTCATTAGAATGTATGTTCTCTCCCAAGTAACATGGAACACGAGGAATTCTGTGTGAATCTGCGAGGACCATATCTCGTAAGGCTAAATACTCTTACTAACCGATAGCGTATAGTACCGTGAGGGAAAGGTGAAAAGAACCCCGGGAGGGGAGT
>ENA-OOZR01000164-OOZR01000164.1-human-gut-metagenome-genome-assembly--contig:-NODE-164-length-72669-cov-11.313782_pt1 | contig 72669 bp, 72 predicted proteins | sample MGYA00241045_ERZ501406 | MGnify/ENA primary metagenome ERZ501406 (study PRJEB25962, sample SAMEA2042920) | human gut metagenome | biome: human gut; feature: human-associated habitat; material: faeces...
TCTTCCACAAAGAAAGCCAGAGTACCGGACAACTCAGCCAGCTGCGTACCTATTATCTGACCCGCAACCGCCTGCTCTACGCCCGCCGCAACCTGAGGGGAGCCGCACGTCTGGGCTCCGTGCTCTATCAAAGCACTGTCGCAGCCTTGAAGAACGGTCTGCTCTATGCTTTAAAAGGACGCTTCGATCTCTTCCTGGCCGTCTGCAGAGGCGTCAATTCAGGACTGATCCTTCCGTCGGCCACCAAAGAAACAAAAGAACAAAAAAACGAATACTATGAACATCATTGACTGGGTTCTCTACATCCCCCTCACGCTATGCGTATGCTACTTGCTGCTTTACGCCATCGCTTCCAAGTTCTACCGGGCTCCCCAATATCCCGAAGCCCGTACGCTCCGGCACATTGCCGTGCTATTCCCCGCCTACAAGGAAGACCGTGTGATACTCTCTTCGGTCCGCAGTTTTCTCGAGCAGGACTATCCGAAGGAGTTGTTCGACCTTGTCGTCATTTCCGACCAGATGCAACCGGAAACGAACGAAGCCTTACGCACGCTCCCCATCCGGCTACTGATGGCGGATTACACGGAAAGCTCCAAAGCCAAAGCGCTGGCTATGGCCATGAACAACATCGACACCGATCTCTATGACATAGTGGTTATCATGGACGCCGACAACGTGACCGTCCCCGAATTCCTGTCCTGCATCAACCGTGCGTTCGACAGTGGCGTAAGATCCATACAGGCTCACCGGACAGGTAAGAATCTGAACACCGATATCTCCATTCTGGACAGCGCGAGCGAAGAGATCAACAACGGCTTCTTCCGCAGCGGGCACAACGCACTCGGACTTTCCGCCGGGTTATCCGGCTCGGGAATGGCCTTTGATGCAAAATGGTTTCAACAGAATGTGCAATACCTGCAAACGGCAGGCGAAGACAAAGAACTGGAATCCATGCTGTTGCAGCAGCGGATCCATACAGTCTATCTGAACGACCTCCCTGTATTCGATGAGAAGACACAGAAAAAAGAAGCGATCAGCAACCAGCGCAAACGTTGGATAGCGGCGCAGTTCGGAGCACTCCGCGCTTCGTTGCCCCACCTGCCGAAAGCCCTGCTGCAAGGCAATATAGACTATTGCGACAAGATATTCCAATGGATGCTGCCTCCCCGCCTGATACAGCTGGCAGGAGTGTTCGGACTGACTTTCGTTTTCACCGTTATCGGTCTTGTCATGAGCCTGCGCAATGGAGGAAATGAATGGACGATGGCCATCAAATGGTGGATTCTGTCGGTAGCACAGGTCTCCGCCATGATTCTACCCGTACCGGGAGGGCAACTGTTTACCAAAGAGGTAGGGAAAGCCATCATGAAGGTACCCATGCTGGCTGTCACCATGACAGGCAATTTATTCAAACTTAAAGGAGCAAATAAGAAGTTCATCCATACAGAGCACGGTGAACATCACTCTCATTCATAAACACATTATCCCAAACAAGAAGCAATGAAAATAGCCATTGAAGCACAGCGCATCTTCCGCCCCAACAAACATGGAATGGATTTCGTCGCTCTTGAAACAATCCGTGAGTTACAGAAGATGGATCACGAAAACGAGTATTTCATTTTCGTCAGTCCCGGTGAAGACAAATGCCTGAAGAGTTCGGAGAATATGCACGTCATCGAACTGAAATGCCCTACCTATCCGCTGTGGGAACAGGTGGCTCTTCCGCGAGCGGTGAAGCGCATCCGCCCCGACTTGTTGCATTGTACCAGCAATACGGCTCCGTTGAACTGCCCCGTGCCGTTGGTGCTGACGCTGCACGACATCATTTATCTGGAGAAACGCCAATCGTCCAGCCTGTCGCTATATCAGGAGATGGGATGGCATTACCGCCGCCTGGTAGTGCCCCGCATACTCCCCAAATGCAAGAAAATCATTACAGTTTCCCAGTTTGAACGTCAGCGTATCCTCGATGCTCTGCACCTGTCCGACGAACAGTTGGTTGCCGTATACAACGGATTCAACAGCCATTTCCATCTTCAGCCCAAAGCTCCGGAAATCACCCGGAAGTATATAGATGCGGACGAATATCTCTTTTTCTTGGGAAATACTGATCCGAAAAAGAATACGCCGCGAGTGCTGAAAGCGTACAGTGACTATCTGAAACGTTCGCAGAAGAAGCTCCCGCTGCTCATAGCCGATCTCAAGGAAGACGCTATCGACCGGATACTGGGGGAAGAGAAGATTACGGACATCAAAGGCTACCTCCGTTTTCCCGGATACATTGCGAACACCGACCTTCCGGCACTGTATAGCGGTGCATTCGCATTCCTTTATCCTTCTCTTCGCGAGAGTTTCGGTATCCCTATGCTCGAAGCAATGGCCTGCGGTACGCCTGTCATTGCCGGAAACACTTCGGCAATGCCCGAAATAGCGGGTGAAGGGGCTTTGCTGGCTGATCCGTTCAGTTCGGAGGACATCACGGCGAAGATTCTTCAGCTGGAAGGAGATGCGGAATTTTACCGGCAACAAGCGGACTGCGGAGTGGAGCGCAGCAAACTGTTCTCATGGAAGAACAGTGCGAAAGCATTGCTCGATATTTATAGGAATATGGCGTTAGAAAAGCACGTATAACCGTATCGCTGGGCAAAGCTCTGATTTATGGAAAAAGATCGAATCTCTTTTGTGGATATTTCTGCATTTGCAACAATCTCTTTTCTATCTTTTTCCATTTGAAAGGTGCAGAGCCCAGCATTCTTATAGGTTCGTCAAAATTAATATCTTCCCAATATGTAAGGGCCTTCAGAGGCATGATTACATTTGCTTTATATTTATGTTCATAGGCCTCCAGCATTTCTCCCAATGAAAGCAAAGTGGAGAGATAGGCCAAATCGATAAAGTCCTTTATACGAGTGCCGTTGCCCGCAATAGCATTCAGTTTCATAGCAGCAATATCGACAGGAGAAGCCAAACGGATAACATCTTCCTCAACACACGGAGACAACCAAGGATATTGGTGCGAAATACAGTCTATCTGGACCCCTCTAATTTCCCCTTTCAGCGTACTTCTGGAAATAAAATCCAACTCTAAATCATAATTTTCCACCAAATAGGAAGACAGTTCGGATTCATCGAACGACAAATCTGAGAACAAATCCAAATCAACACTTATACGATGCCCCAACTGCAAGGATAATGAAGTTCCACCCACCAATACAAAGTGTTTGAGTCGGCAGTCTTTCATTAACGTTGTCAAGAGTTCCAATGTTGAGGGTGAGACAGTTTCCTTGTGTAACATTTTAAATCCTCCTTTTTTAAGTCAAACACGGCACAGACAAAAGAAATGTCTTTCGCGTTCATTGTCGGAATTTCCTTGATACTTTCCTTTACTCCTTCCACTCCATACCTATTTAAGATGGCAAAGAAATCATCTTTCCGCCCCCGTTCAATCACCCGCTGAACGACCAGCGTACGCATCTTCTCCCAATCAAAACGTGACATATCATACTCCCAAAATAGGGACTGACGTATCTGCGCATCTGTATGTTGCTTATAATTGTCGAAAAACATCCTCATCAAAATTAGATTTCCTATCAACAAAGTAACAAATAAAATTCCACTTTTCCTCATTTGAAAAAGAAAATATATAAAAAGACTTGCAACACCGGTATTCAGCTACCAGTGTTGCAAGTCTTGTTTTCCATTCTACTCTTGACCGGAGAAGAAGTCGGATTCTTTCACCTCAAAGCACGGACACGCCTTAATCCACTCTTCCGGCTCTATCTCCCCGTTTCCGTTCAGGTCGGGGCTCAAGTCACGATGACCGCAGATACGGCAACCGGGATAATCACGCAGCAACGCGAGAACGAGCACACGCATGGAATGAATCTGCCACTCGGTACGGGTATCGGCGGGACGACCGTGACAATCCAGCCCACCCTCATAACAGATGCCAATCGAACGGGCGTTATAGCCACGCACGTGAGCTCCGATACGTTCTATTTCACGGGTAGACTTGATGTCGCCATTTTTTCGGATATAAAAATGATACCCCACACCGTTGAAACCACGACGGCGATGGCACACGTCCAGGTCGTCTTCCGTGAAATCCCTGTCCGCCCTAGTGGCGGAACATTGGATCACAATCAGGTCAATCTTCCTCATCAACCTGTCCTTTCATTCTTTTAGCTTTTCTCTTTCTGCGAAAGAAAAACAACACTTCCAATACAACTTCCAAGATTTTGTCAACCATAGCTTTGCATTTTTAATTGATTATTTACTCACTGAACATCCCCGCCGGATTACTCCGCCGGATCCGGAGCTTCCCCATTGTTATCTCCGTCCTCTCCTCCGCCAGAACCGTCCGGACTGCCGCCATCACCTCCCGCAGCGTTCTTTTTATCCGAGAGCAACTCAAACACCATATTATTATCTCCGCCACGAGTAGTGGCCGTACTGTCGTTTGCCAGTCTGAGGGAATTGTCGACTTTGAAACGAAGATTGACACGGGTAATGCTTTTCACGGTGCAGTCTTTCTCCAATTCCACACCGGGACAGGTCAGCGTGGTATAGAAGATTCCCAACCCCTCCACTTTCACTTTATTGCCTGCCACAAGGACTTTCTTCATCGCGCGGACAAAGGATTTCATGACGTGCGACACATCCTCCACCGAAAGCGAACCGATCGTTTCGATTTCGCGCGCCAGCGCCTCTATTGAATAGATTTTTGACTCCCCCGACTTAGGTTTGAGGGCAAATACCATCGGCGAATCCGCATCGCTGATTCGTTTTCTGCGCTTATAGCGCACCACTGTAACTGTTGCCATAAAAATTGTTGTTTCTACGAAAAGAAGGACATTCTTCCTTTCTGTTGGTACAACAAAAGTACGACAACCGAAAGACGGATTAACGGATTACACCGGACTAGGAGGGATTAGAACGGATTAAGAAAGGATAACAAGGAATAAGAGCAAAAAAACAGTTTTTTTTAAGCTGTGCGCTCACTTCTTACCAATTGCTCCACAGCATTAATGAATGCTTCCGCACGCGGACGAAGCACATCCACCAGAGCAGCGTCACAATAGGCAAAGTCACCATAGTCGCTACTATGGCGTTTATCAAAAAGCAAACCGAAAGTTGTACTATGTTCCAAATCAAGCAAACCCGTCCGGACAAAATGCATTGAAAGTTGTGTTTTTACTCCATTATGGGTATTAGCCTCAATATGACGGTTCAACAACAGAGCAGACGCGGCATAATAACAAGCATAATACAGCCGATTGACCGTTGCGTTAAAATAGTCTCCCGTACGTAATAAATCCGCTTCTCCTAACGTCTGCCTAGCCCGTTCCAAACGATAATCCACCATAGCGGTGCGGGTTTCATCATCCAATTGTTCTTTCATAACACAATGCCTTCCCGATTAATGTTAAGTGTCAGTGGTGTAGTAATATTTTCCCATACACGTTTCAACACGACCAATGTATTAATAGCTACCCCCGTTTGCGCTTCCAGTTCGCTTAAAGGACGGCGCAAAGTAAGCTCGGTTTCCGGTGTCAGTTCCTTCTCATCCACTACGATAAGCAAGTCTATATCAGAATCATGCCGGGCTTCCCCACGAGCTTCCGAGCCATAAAGTATGGTACGTGCCGTAGGCGCTATGCGATGCATTGTCTCTGCAATACGATGAACAATATCTGTACGTTTCATAAGCTATTTTCCTCCTCTCCCACAAAGTTAAGAAAAGAATAGCTAAAACCTATATTTTCTTTCATTTTCTTTTTATCTCATCCCCAAAAACAGCCTGAACAGCTTGGCAAATCCGGTAAAAAAGCGTAACTTTACACTCTATAAATACGGACTAAAAACAATCAGAAAATGAAGACAGATGCAGAGCCGACCGATGACGAAAAGAAAGAGAAAACATTTGAATACCGAAGCTACGGAAAAGGGGAGCTTGCCATGTTGTACCTCCCCGACATACAACAACAGAGTGCGGTAGACCGTTTCAACAAATGGATAGCCGCCGCTCCGGGACTGAAAGAACGACTCATCGCCACCGGCATGAATCCCCGAAGCAGAAGCTATACCCCCGCACAAGTACGGCTAATCGTAGAAGTACTGCAAGAACCCTGAGTACGACTACTGCAAGAACCCTGAGTACGAGTGCCGCTTACGACTCAAACAGCTCCTTATCCGGCAGCCAGCAACTGGAGTCGAACGTCACACCTCCGACGCGCTGTTCTACGGGAACAGCCGGATCATGCGATTCCACGCACGGCAGGTACCGCCCGCTCACGGGATCATACGCGAAAGTCACCATCCCACCCATTCCGAGATGTTTGAACTTCACCTTATCCACATACACACGGGTCACCCCCACCCCCTTGTCACGTTCCACCACAATACCATAATCCGCCTTATTGAAGAAATCGGCAGAGCCGTTGATATCATACATCTCCACGCGCGGAGTAGTGTTCGTCACCGGGTTACGGTTCATCTTGCGCGGATGGGCGACAAGCACCACCAGGCAATTATGCTGCACCGCAAATTCCGTAATCATATTCAGGAAATTGGAAAGATACTGCGTCTCCGTCTGTCCCGGCTGCGGAGTGTGGTCAAGCCGGTTGAGCGGGTCGATCACCAGAATACGGCACCCCCGCCGCACCACCAGCTCGTGCGCCTTCGCAAGCACCCGCTCCGGCGTGGCGTTCCCCTTCAGAGAGATATGCGACACGTTATCGGTAAGAAACTCCTCCGACCGCATCAGCAGCCCTTCCGAAATGCCGCACCCCTTCTGGAAACGGTGTCCGGTCAGCTTCTCCACCAACTTTCGGATGTGATAGACAATCGGCGTATTCTCCGGACTGAAAAAAGCGATCTTCCACTGATGGCGCAAACAAAGCCGCAACACCAGCTCATCGAGCCACTCCGATTTTCCCGCGCCCGGCACTCCCGTGAGGATGATAAGCCTCCCCCGTTCGTAAGTGCAGATTTTGTCCATTTCCTCCCAGCCGGTTTCCGCGCCCGGTCCGAAACCATTCTCAAAAAGAGCAAGCAGGTCGCTGTGCAGGTCGGTGGCCGTGAACACCCCTTCGAGCGGAACCTCCGCCGCCTGCTCGATGGCTACCCGCAGACTGGCAACCCCGTATTTGCACAGATGCTCGTTCGCATCCTTGCAGCCGGGCCCGTACGCCACCACACGGCAACGCTCGGCACCCAAACGGTTGATCAATTCGTCACGCAGTTGCAGTCCGGCTGAATCGGTATCGACGGCAATGATAACCTCCGTCAAATCCTCGAAATGCGTCTCCATGAAACGGTCGAGCCAGGACAAGTTCGAGTTGGCTCCGGCAGGGACGGAAATCACGCTCTTGAATCCGGCGGCAAGGGAAGAGGCGGCATCCAGTTCGCCTTCGTGGATGATGCAGGAAGTCTGTCCGAGCACGGAGTCGATGTTGTAGGGAATCAGTTCGGCACCCTGAACCATCTTGAAATGCTTCGCGTCCACACTACGGAATTTCGTGTTGACCAGTTGTCCGTCCTCGAAATAGTTGAAGCAGACGCAACGCTCCTTCTGACCGGATTGCGGCATGAATTCCTCCTGTTCCGTGATGCGCAGTCCGGCGATGACGCCCTGCGGGATGCAACGTGTCTCCACCAGCCAACGTTCTACAGATTCGGAAAGCGTAGTCCGTGCCGGATCGAACACCGGACGCTGGAAATGACGGGGAACGGCTGCCGCACGACGCTGGCGGGCAGCACGCTGTTCGGCTTTCTCACGCTCTTCCGCTTCGTCGGGGACGTAAAAGTCCGCCCCGCAATGATAACAGTGACAATGCCCCGTATCAACGTTGACACGCAGCGAACGGTCGCGTTTGTTGTGGCGCGTGGCCTGACATTTATTACAAACAGTTTTCACTACGCCGCTTGTCCTCCGACGGACATCGACATCGTAACTGGCAAAATTTCTCATAACTTGCTTTATTTTTAAATGAATAATTATATTTCCCACACACAGGGAAAGGAAGACAAACGCTTCGTGTAGAACACGGAGAGATTGATACTTTCAAATACGGGATGAACCGCTTTCGGACGTGGGATGAATGACGCTCAAGCGTGGGATGAATGACATTCAAGCATGGGGTGAACGGCACTCAGACGTGGGATGAACTAATGCCCCCATCTTTTGTGCGCATCATCCCACACCGCCGAGTTGTCGGGTCTTGGCGGTGCGCTGTCGGGAATAAGACGTCCCAGATACATCCGTTTTCCATCCACAACACTTTCAAAACGGCTCACATCCCTGCTCTCCCGCTCCTTGATTTCCCGCATCAACTCTTCGCGCAGCATACGGCAAGTAGGCGATCCGGCAGCGATATAATTGGAAAAATAGCGTTTCACGTCCTCAAAAAAGAGCAAGCCGCTCTCCTTTCCGTAGAGAAGGATATGCTTTTTGAACAGACCGATAATCTGCTGCTGATGGTCGATAAAAAGCCGTCCCAGACCGGAACGCTGCCCCGCCAGCTCCATATACAAGCGTGAGTCGGCAAGCCGGTCTACCAGCGTTTCCCAAGACAGCACCGGCTGCAACGGTTGCTGCCCCTCCTCATCCACCGCCCGAATCCTCATTCCCCTTCCAACAGGAACGGAAGAAGCAGTTCGGACTTCCGAAGTTTCCGAAGTCCCCGAAGCAGAAATCTTCTCCTCCGTTTCCGGAATAACCGTCATCTCCGAAGTCCTCGAAGTTCTCGAACTCTCCGAATTCCCCGTAGCCCCCGCAGCAGGAATCTCCGCCACAACCGTAGCAGCGTCAGCAGCTCCTCCCGCGAGGGTATTGCTGCTGTTGTTTACAACAGGAGTAATACCTATCTTCTCCTCTTCTCTCCTCTCTTGGGTTTCGTTGGGTTTTCGCCCTTTGGTGGCGGGCGTTTCAGCGCATTTCGCACGCTTCTTCGGGCGCCCTCCTTTTTTACCGTTTTCGGTATCCATTCTCCACTTTTCCTCAAGCCTTTGCATCACCCGGTCGAGATACGGAGCCCGGAACGTCTGCCGCTCCTCGTCCACCTCAAAAAGATTATAATCATGGAGCACCTTTTCCAGCATATCCAACTCAAGGTCATGCCGCCGCGCGAACGCCCTCAACAGAAGCGGAGTGCACGACGCCTCATAATTATCTTTCGTGCGCAGGTGCAACAGCAACATCACATAAATGCCGAGCGCTTCCGCCGCATCCAGTTCCGACATCATACCGGCGATATTATCGTCATTCAGCAGATTTACTTCCAGATTAAAATACTGATCCTTCTTCATTATTCTTTCTATTTTAATAAATTATTCACGAAAATCATCCTTTTCGGACGAGCTAACTCAGTGAGCGCAAAGGTATTTTAAATGTTTCGGTTACACTTGTTGAAAAAAACAGAGGGCTATTACGATTCTTTTAACAACCTTTGCAGCAATATAATAACCATAAATAAAAATGTTTTTTAAATGAAAATGAAGTCAAATGTCATCCTGAATGACGACAAAGTAATCAAAGAGAGATTGAAATATTGTGTCCACATCACGTTAGGACGTTTTCTGAACATCCAGCGCACCGTATCGCCCCTGTCGCACGAGAAAGTGGCGGGACAGACCACCATCAATTCCAGCACGACATGGAACATGGAACAAGTCCGGAATTACAGCATATTATCGTACGCGCAAGTGATCTACACGCATTTCATAGCCTTGAAGTGCAATTTCTACGTCCTGCATCTCTCAAAGGCGATGATCAAAGCGATTCAAAACGGGCAGTGCGTCATCATCAAAACCGTAGATCCCGACGAACTGGACGACTACCTTCCCGGCGAAATCCTCCTCGAACAGCACCCCGACGCGGAAGAACTGGAGCGGAGGACAAAGGCGAGAGAGGCGTTACTGAGCAAATCCATGCACCTGCGGATAAGCAAAAGTCAAGAACAGGAAAAGGAAAATGAAAAGAAGAAAAAGGGAAAAGGAAAGAAAAAAGAACAGGAAAAGAAGAAAAAAGAGAAAGATAAAGGAAATAAGGGAAAAAAGAAATCGGAAAAACAGAGAAAGTTATCATAAGTTTACTACCTTTGTAGCACAAGAAGGATACAAAAGCAAGGACATGAACGATTGTGAAGAGACGAATGGCAAGGCAATAAAAGCGCTCATAGTATTCAGAGAAATAAGTGATACGGACAATCTGTTCGCTCCTATTCTATGCGATGCTATCCGCATGACGGGTATTGACGTACGATGTTCCAAAGAAGCATTTTGGGAATCAGACACGGCGTATGACATCATACACTTCCAATGGCCGGAAGAAGTAGTAGGCTGGAACTGCGACGACCCCGACGTGATACGCCGGCTCGAAGAGCGCATCCGTTTCTTCCGTTCGCGAGGGGCGCATTTCGTATACACGCGGCACAATGTGCGCCCGCACTACGCAAACGACATCATCAGCCGCGCCTACGACATCATCGAGACGCAAAGCGACATCGTGGTACACATGGGGCATTTCAGCGCGGATGACTTTGCCGCCAGATACCCCCAAAGCCGGAATGTCGTCATTCTCCACCATATCTATGAATATACCTATCAGGAGGACATCAGCGAGGCGCGCGCACGCCAATATCTCAATCTGCCGCAGAACGCGTTCATCGTCACCGCCTTCGGCAAATTCCGCAACCGGGAAGAGATACGCATGGTGCTCGGAGCATTCCATGCATGGAAACGGCCGCATAAACTGCTGCTCGCTCCCCGTCTCTACCCTTTCTCCAGACGCAACGGGTACGGCAAGAACTTCCTCAAGAGATGGCTCTCGCGCTTCGGCTACTACGTGGTCAGGCCCCTGCTCAACCGCTGGCTGCATCTGAGAGCCGGAGGCAACGACGACCTGGTGGACAGTTGCGACCTACCTTATTATATAGCAGCTTCGGACCTGGTAATGATTCCACGCAAAGATATCCTGAATTCCGGCAACATCCCCCTCGCCTTCCTCTACCACAAAGTGGTGGTAGGTCCCGACACGGGGAATAACGGCGAGCTGCTGGCCATCACCGGAAACCCCTCGTTCGACCCCGACGACCGGGAAGATATCGTCCACGCGCTCGAAACCGGCGCACGGTATGCCGCTTACGAACACGGGGAGGCAAACTACGACTACGCCATCGACAACATGAATATCAAAAAAACGGGACGCGAGTATGCACAAGTCTATAAAGACGCGATAAATGGCAGGTAATCTCAAAAGTCAGCTGTTCTCCGGAGTATTCTACACGGCGCTCGCCAAATACAGCGGTGTAGTCATCTCGCTTGTGGTGGCGGGTGTACTGGCACGCCTGCTCTCGCCGGACGACTTCGGCATTGTGGCGATAGCCACCGTAATCATCGCCTTCTTCAACCTGTTCACGGACATGGGTGTATCCCCCGCCATCGTGCAGCACAAGACGCTGACACGGGAGGAATTGTCGGATATTTTCTCGTTCACCGTGTGGACCGGCATAGGCATAAGCGCCCTCTTCTTCGCCGCGTCATGGCTGATAGCCGGTTATTACAACAGCGACATCCTGCGGACACTGTGCCAGCTACTGTCCGTCAACCTGTTTTTCGCTTCCGCCACCATCGTGCCGGGGGCTTTGTTCTACCGCAACAAAGAGTTCAAGTTCATTGCCGTGCGGAGCTTCGTCATTCAGATTTCGGCAGGGGCGGCAGCCGTCACCGCAGCACTCTGCGGAGCGGGACTGTATGCGCTGATTATCAACCCGATCGTATCCGGCATACTGATATTCGCCATCTCCTACCAACGCTATCCGCAACGCCTGCGCCTCACGCTGGGGCTGACGGTGCTGCGCAAGATATTCTCCTATTCCGCCTACCAGTTCCTGTTCAATGTCATCAACTATTTCAGCCGCAACCTTGACAAGCTGCTGATCGGCAAATACATGGGAATGTCCGACTTGGGATACTACGAAAAATCTTACCGTCTGATGATGCTTCCCCTGCAGAACATCACACAAGTGATCACCCCCGTGATGCACCCGATATTCAGCGATTTTCAAGACGACAAAGGGAAGCTCGCCACCTCCTACGAACGGATCCTGCGCTTTCTCGCCTTCATCGGACTGCCGCTCAGCGTGCTGCTCTTTTTCACGGCGGAGGAAGTGACGCTGATCATCTTCGGCGACCAATGGCTGCCGTCCGTACCCGTTTTCCGGATTCTGTCACTGTCCGTAGGGATTCAGATCATACTGTCTTCTTCCGGCTCCATCTTCCAGGCGGCGGGCGACACGAAGAGCCTGTTCGTGTGCGGACTGTTCTCGTCCGCGCTCAACGTGGCGGGCATGCTGCTCGGAATCTTCTATTTCGGCACGCTGACGGCAGTGGCAAGCTGCATCGCCGTCACGTTCACCGTCAACTTCGCGCAATGCTACTGGCAGATGTACCGGGTGACTTTCCGGCGAAGTGTCCTGCCGTTCGTCCGTCAGCTCCTTTCTCCGCTGGCGGTAAGCCTGCTGATGGCGGTCATTCTCCTGCCGATACAGTACGCGACGGAAGGAATTAATATTTTTCTTACAATAATTGTAAAAAGTATAGTAAGTTTTACTATCTTTGGGGGATATATACAAGTTACGCGGGAGTACGACCTCTTGGGGAAAATACGAAGCATGGCGGGAAAAGGAAAATAAATGAACGGAATAGACAACATACATCAAGACAAAGAGCACGCATGAAAACCTTATTTCTGATATTTCACGGTTTCGACAAAGCAAACGGAATCAGCAAGAAGATACATTACCAAGTAAAGGCCCTCAAGAAGTGCGGCGCGGATGTTCGCTTGTGTTACTACGACACCACGCCCTTCGGCAACCGGAGGCTGATGATCGGCGACGAGGTGATGGCCGATTTCGGCAAAGGGACGATGGCGAAGTTGCTGAAACGTGTCTACTACTCGCCTATCGTGAAGTATGCGCAGCGGGAGAAGATCGACTTTGTGTACATCCGTTCCTATCACAACGCCAACCCTTTCACGCTGCGGCTGGTGGAACGCCTGAAAAAGACGGGGGCGAAAGTGGCGGTGGAGATACCGACATATCCTTACGATCAGGAGTACATCTCATGGTCTATGAGGGCTTCGCTCGCTGTGGACCGCTGTTTCCGCCACCGGATGGCAAAGCTGCTGGACGGCATCGTGACTTTCTCCAACGCGGAAACGATTTTCGGAGGCAGGACGATCCGGATTTCCAACGGGATCGATTTCGACGCTACCCCGATGCGGAGCGGACAGAACGACACTTCGCACGAGCTGCACCTGATCGGTGTGGCGGAGGTGCACTATTGGCACGGGTTCGACCGCCTGGTACGGGGCCTCGCGGAGTATTACCGGACGAATCCGGAATATAAGGTTTATTTCCATATCGTAGGTCCGCTGTCGGGCGAACGGGAACGGGAGGAGATTCTTCCCGTGATACGCGACCATCATCTGGAGGAGTACGTGATTCTGCACGGACCCCTGCACGGAGAGGAACTCGATGAGCAGTTTGAACGCGCGGACTTTGCCATCGGCAGTCTGGGACGCCACCGGAGCGGTATCACGGAAATCAAGACACTGAAAAACCGGGAGTACGCGGCACGCGGGTTTGCCTTCACTTACTCGGAGACGGATGCGGATTTTGACGCTATGCCGTATGTGTGGAAGGTGCCTGCGGACGAGTCGGCGGTGGACGTCCCGAAGCTGATTGCGTTTCAACGGTCGTTGAAGGCTTCGCCGGTTGAGATCCGGGAGTCGGTCCGCCCGCTGTCATGGAAAGCACAGATGCAAAAGGTGATTGAGGAGGTAGGACTTAAAAAAACAACTGATGAATAAACAATTAAGAATAGCCTACTGCATTCCTTCGCTTTATTATCCCAGCGGTATGGAACGGGCACTGACTCTGAAAGCGAATTACTTTGCAGAGCATTTCGGCTATGACATACATATTATCCTGACGGACGGAAAAGGGAAAGAGCCTTACTATCCGCTGCATCCGTCCATCACGCTTCATCAACTCAGTATCAATTACGACGAAATGTACGGGCGTTCATTGCTGAAACGTATTTCGGGATATTCGAAGAAACAGCGGCTTTACAAGAAGCGGCTGAACGAGTGCCTTTGCGAAATCCGTCCGGATATCACGGTGTCTCTGCTGCGGCGTGAGATCAACTTCATCTGCGAAATGAAGGACGGCAGTGTCAAGCTGGGAGAAATCCATTTCAACAAGTCCAACTACCGCGAGTTCACCGACAACCGCCTTCCCGGATTCGTGCAGCGGATGGTGAAGCAGTATTGGATGCGGCAACTGATCCGGCAACTGCGGAAAGTGCGCTATTTCGTCGTGCTGAGCAACGAGGACGCAGCCGAATGGACGGAACTGGACAACGTGAAGGTGATTCACAACCCGCTTCCTTTCCTCCCCGACCAACAGTCGGACGGCACGCAAAAACAGGTGATTGCCGTAGGAAGGTATATGCCGCAGAAAGGATTCGACCGCCTCGTGAGTGCCTGGCGCATCGTCAGCCGGAAACATCCGGACTGGACGCTGTCGATCTACGGGGACGGTATGCGCGAGCAACTCCAACGGCAGGTGGATGAGGAAGGGGTGGCTTCGAGTTGCCTGCTCAAACACACGGTGCAGAATATCGTGGATAAGTATTGTGAGAGTTCTGTCTTTGTCCTGTCCTCGCGCTATGAGGGGTTCGGAATGGTCATCATCGAGGCTATGGCGTGCGGGGTGCCCCCCGTTTCGTTCACGTGCCCGTGCGGACCGAGAGACATTATCGCAGACGGCCGCGACGGGTTGCTGGTGGAGAACGGTGACATCGAGGGATTGGCGGAGAAGATCTGTTATCTGATTGAGCATGAGGACCTGCGCAGGAAGATGGGACGGCAGGCACGGGTGGATGTGGAACGTTTCAGGATTGAGCATATCGCGGAGCAATGGAAAGAGTTGTTCGAGGAGGCTTTGGAAAAATAAACAGATAAGCGGTACGATAAATAAATCAGGAAGTGAGTTATGGGAGTTTGGTATAAGAAATATTTGCAGGTGTACGAGAGACCGTTTGCGGAAGCTCCCCAAGCGGTGGTGGAGGAAGTGCGGCAGAAGATCGCCGGGCTTCAGAGCGAGAATCCGGTGGTTACCGTCTCGCTGATAGGCTACAACGAGGAAAAACATCTGCTGGCTTGTCTGTGGTCGCTGAGCGAGATGCAGTGCAAGTATCCCGTAGAGATCATCGGGGTGGATAATGAATCGAAGGACCGCACGGCGGATATTTTTCAGGCGTGCGGCGTACCTTATTATACGGAGACGCAGCATAGTTGCGGTTTTGCCCGCCTTTGCGGGCTGAACCACGCACGGGGGAAGTATCACATCAACATTGATTCGGACACGATGTACCCGCCCAAGTATGTGGAGACGATGGTGGATGCGCTGGAGCGTCCGGGCGTTGTCGGGGTAAGCTCGCTATGGAGCTATATTCCGGACGAGGAGCATTCCCGGTGGGGACTGAAGCTGTATGAGGCTACCCGCGACCTGCATCTGTGGCTGCAATCGTTCAAGCGTCCGGAGCTGAGTGTGCGGGGGCTGGTGTTCGCTTACCGCACGGATTTGGCACGGAAAACGGGCATCCGCACGGACATCATCCGGGGCGAGGACGGGTATCTGGCACTGCAACTGAAACAGTTCGGGAAAATCGCTTTTGTGAGAAAACACCGCGCGCGTGCCGTCACGGGGTATGGCACGGTGGGAGCCGACGGATCGCTGTTCAACAGTTTCAAGGTTCGTGTGGCCAACGGGCTGAGGGGGCTCGGAGGACTGTTCACCAAGAAGAAGGAATATAAGGATGAGGAGAGCAATCTCGTGAAAAAGAAGAAGAAGAAAGAGGAACTGAAAGCACGTATTAATTAAAGAAGCCTGTATGGGGTATATAATATGAACAAGAAAACCGGAACTTTATTGAGGCAACTGGCATTCCCCATGCTGCTGATGCTGTTGTGCTATATCAATCTTCAATATATGCACTACACGGTTCTTATGGACAAGTATTCCCTTACCACGTTCTCATACGTGGAGAATATTTTCCATACGCTTGCCGACGTATGCCTGTTTTTCTTCCTCCCACTTTTCCTGATCAAAAAGAAGACATATCTTTTCTTTATTCCCTATGCCCTCATCACGCTTCTTACTATTGTCAACGTGCTGTACAGCAGATTCTTCTATACGTATATGCCACCTGTATTGTATGGCGAGGTCAATAATCTGGGAGGGATTTCTGCCAGCGTGCTGTCTATGTTCAGGTGGAGCGACATTACGATAGTGATAACGACCGTAGCGGGCATATTGTTTTACAAGGCTTATCATGTCGGCTACTACGGCATTGCAGACAAGGTACGGAGAATCGTCTCCGCCTGCATACTGGGAACTGCCGTCCTCATCATCGGGGTGCTGGTGAGTATTGCCACTATACATTGGTCGTCATTGAAATATAAGTATATACACCCATTCAAGAACAGCCCGACAGAGTGTATCTTCAAGTTCGGCATTCTGTATGGAACCGCTATGCAGTTTATCTCCAACAACAAGCAGGATTATGATCCGAAAGACTTTGCCAGACTCGAGCCTCTTTTTAATGCAGCCGGATACTGCACCGGACAACCGAAGAAAAATATCATCTTCATCCTGGTGGAGTCGTTTCTGGCATTTCCCACAAGCATGAGCATAGGCGGTGTGGAGATCACCCCTACCCTCAACAGACTGGCGAGAGAGGGGGCGTATTACAATAAGAATATGACCTCACTGATCCAGCTGGGCGAATCCAGTGACGGGCAGTTCACCTATTTGAACGGACTCTTACCCAAAAAGAGAGGGGTGACTGTTTATGATTATTTTGATAATACGTTTGAGTCTATCCCCAAATTACTGAAAAGAAAGAATCCGGAAACAGAGTGCCGGATGGTGATTCCTACGTCGTCGAAAATGTGGAGGCAGGACGGGATATGTATACGGTATGGATTTGACAGACTCTATTCGAGAAAGGAATATGCGCTGAAGGAATGTGATGACAGTTGGCTGAATGACAAGCTGCTCTTCGAGTATGCGGCAAGCATCGACAAAACGGGCAAGCAGCCTTTCTTCTCGATGATCCTCACTTCGTCTACGCACTCGCCTTACAAGAAGATGTTCGAGGAATATGCCATTCCTTTTCCGGAATCGTACTCCGATGAATTGAAAGTGTATTTGTCTGATATACATTATATGGATAAGTATCTGGGCAAGTATATTGATTTCTTGAAGGCAAACCATCTCTATGACAATTCGCTGATTATAATTGCCAGCGACCATTCAATTTCCAACGACTGGCTAAAATTGAAGGAGGAAGATAGTGCTTATTCAAAAATTCCGTTGTATATTGTGAACGCTCCGCAGAAAATCAACCAAAGAAGCGATCTGGCTATCTCACAAGCCGACCTGTTTCCCACGATTCTGGATTTGGCGGGCATTGACTCGCAATGGAGGGGTGTAGGCAACAGCCTGCTTCGTCCCGACTCGGTGATGGATAGCGAAAGAGAAAAACTGAGGGTCCTGCATAGGGAGGAGATCTCTGATATTATATTGGATAGTGACTATTTTAAAATAAAATAACGCATAACTATGAACGACGACACACCTGCTCTTTGTCTCGAAATTCTTTTCTGGTTTGCCCTGTTCGTTGTGTTCTACACGTATCTGGGCTACGGAATCCTGCTTTACATCCTTGTCAAGCTGAAAGAGTTTTTCGTGAAACCGGTGAGACACCCGCTCCCGGCAACGGAGGGGGAACTGCCGGAGGTGACGCTGTTTATCACGGCTTTCAACGAAGAGGAGGTGGTGGACGAGAAGATGGAGAACTGCCTTGAACTGGACTATCCTGCGGATAAGCTGCACATTGTCTGGGTGACGGACGGCAGCAATGACGGGACGAACGAACGCCTGCAGACACGCTGGCAGGGAAAGGCGACGGTGCATTTCCAACCGCTCCGGCAAGGCAAGACGGCTGCGATGACGCGCGGAATGACGCTTGTAGACACACCGCTCGTTGTCTTCACGGACGCCAATACGATGGTGAACCGGGAAGCGATACGGGAGATTGTACTCGCTTTTCAGGATCCGAAAGTGGGATGCGTGGCGGGAGAGAAACGGATTGCCGTGCAGACGAAGGACGGGGCTGCCGCCGGTGGCGAAGGGATTTACTGGAAGTATGAGTCGACGCTGAAAGCGTTGGACGCACGGCTATATTCGGCGGTGGGGGCTGCGGGTGAACTGTTTGCCGTACGCCGCGAACTGTTCGAGGCGATGGAACCGGACACATTGCTCGACGACTTCATCCTATCGCTGCGCATCACGATGAAGGGGTACACGATTGCTTACCGCACCAATGCCTACGCCATCGAAAGCGGTTCGGCGGATATGAGGGAGGAGGAAAAAAGAAAGGTGCGCATCGCTGCGGGAGGATTGCAGTCTATCTGGCGGCTGCGCCCATTGCTGAACCCGTTCCGCTACGGGGTGCTCAGCTTTCAATATACGTCGCACCGGGTGTTGAGGTGGTCGGTCACTCCGTTCCTGCTGTTCGCACTCCTGCCGCTGAACGTGGCGATTCTGCTGTCGGGCGGTCCGACGGTATTCTACGGGGTGCTGCTTGGGATGCAGCTCCTCTTCTACGGGTTGGGATATTGGGGCTATTATCTGTCTGCCAGGCAGATTAAGAACAAGATACTCTTCATCCCTTATTATTTTCTTTTTATGAATATCAATGTGTTGAAAGGGATCCGTTATCTGAAGAAGAAAAAAGGAAACGGAGCGTGGGAAAAAGCGAAACGATCGGAGAAGTAAAAACAATTTGAGATATCTTTTGTTATCTTATAAAAAAATCATACATGGACAGAACATTACACAATGCAAACAATGCACAAAGAATTCTAGAACTGACGGCAGACACAATGTTGCTGATAGACAGGAATGGTATCTGCGTGGATATCGATTCTCATTGCGATTTATGGTTTCTGCAGGAAGAAGTTCTTTTAGGGAAGGATATCTTCGAACTTTTGCCAGAGCGGACAAGGGATAAGGTAATGCCGGTGTTCGAGACGGTGATCGGGGAACAGCGGAGTGTCAGCAAAAACTTCAAGCTGGAGCTGAAGGATGAGACATTCTATTTCAAGTGTCTCATGTATCCGTATAACGACATGGTGCTTTGCCAATATCGGGATATCACGCAAAGAAGTAACGTGAAACGCCAGTTGGAGCAGGCAAACCGCACGTTGCGCGAGATTCAGAAGGTGGCGCAAATCGGACATTGGACGTATAATACGACGGAGAATGTGTTCCATTATACAGGATACACGGGAGTATTGTGCAAGGAGGATGTGCAGCATATCTCTTTCGATATGTACAAGCAGTTAATAATGGAGGAGGATCACCCGGCTTTCGAGAATTGGTGCGAAAAGAATGTGTCGGAATTCAATCAGGAAAGTATCAGTTACCGGATCCAGCTGGACGGGGATATTTTCTATGTGCGTATCCAGACTTATCTGCGGGAGGAATTGCCCGACGGCAGTTGCAATATAGAAGGGTATATCCAGAATATCACTGTTCTCCAACACCGGAGGAATGATATCAATACACTGACTCATGCCATTAATAATGCGAAAGAGAGTATCTTTGCCGCCAAACCCGACGGCACGGTGATCTTTGCCAACCGACGTTTTCTGTACAATCACGGTCTGGTGGATAATACGGACATCAGCCGGCTGAAAATCTATAATATCGTTGCAGATATGCCGACCGAAGAGGCTTGGCAGAAACGGTGCAGGAATGCGGTGCAGAACGGCAGCAATACGTTTATCGCGCATCATCCCTCCAGAATTCATAAGGATATTCTGGCTTACGAATGTACGATGTACAACGTTATCAGTGATTCCGGTGAAGAGAGTTTCTGGTCGTTCGCTCATGACATTTCGGAAAGAATGAGGTATGAGGCGCAGATCAAACGGCTCAACCGGATTATGGATACGACGATCAATAATCTCCCCGCAGGGATTGTGGTGAAAGAGATTAACAATGATTTCAAATATGTATATCGAAACCGGGAATCGTACAACCGCGATCATTTCAGTGATAATCCGGTGGGTAAGAATGACTATGACTTCTATCCGCCGATTGTAGCGGAAAAGAAGAGGCAGGAGGATATTGAGGTAGCTGCTACCGGAAAAGGACTGCATTGGATCGCTGAGGGAAAGGACAGGAACGGAAATCTGATTATTCTTGACAAACGGAAGATTAAGGTGGATGGTGACGAGTTGTCCTCTCCTATCATCGTCAGCATTGAGTGGGATATCACGGAGCTGGAGATGATAAAGCGGGAACTCCAGTTGTCGAAGGAGAAAGCGGAGATGTCCGACAATCTGAAATCGGCTTTCCTCGCCAATATGAGTCATGAGATCCGCACACCGCTGAACGCGATTGTCGGTTTTTCGCATCTGATAACTGAAAGTGATGACGCGGAAGAACGGAAAACGTATTATCAGATTGTGGAAGCCAACAACGAGCGTCTGTTGCAACTGATTAACGAGATTCTCGATCTTTCGAAGATTGAGTCGGGAACGATTGAGTTTTCATTTGGACTTACGAGTCTGCATAATTTGTGTCAGGAGATACATGATGCGCATATATTCCGCACACCGGAGGGTGTGCAACTTGTCTATGAGCCTTCGGACGAAAGCCTGCGGATAGAGACGGACAAGAACCGTGTGTTCCAGGTGATTTCGAACCTGATCGGGAATGCGGTAAAGTTTACGAAGGAAGGTAGTATCAAGTACGGTTATGAGTTGGTGGATGGTCAGATCGTATTTCATGTAACGGATACGGGCACGGGAATCGAACCGGAAAAGGTGGGACGTGTGTTCGAGCGTTTTGCCAAATTGAATAATCATGCTCAAGGGACGGGACTGGGATTGTCTATCTGCAAGTCTATCGTGGAACGGCTCGGCGGACAGATTTCCGTCAGTTCAATAGTGGGCGTGGGCACAACGTTTACGTTTACTTTGCCGTACAGCACACAGGAAACGCCCAAAGAGGTCGATTCGGAGATGAAGACAGTGCTCTACAAAGAGGAGGTGCCGCAGAGTGGAAACGGCATATCCGCGAATGAAGGAACGGGAAAGGAAAAGATACATATGACGAAACAGGTCTGTATCCTGATTGCCGAAGATACGGACAGTAACTATGATTTACTGAACGCTATTCTAGGCAAGCAGTATCGTCTCGTCCGTGCTAACGATGGTATGGAAGCGGTTCTCTTGTACGATGAGGTGAAGCCGGATCTGGTCTTGATGGATATCAAAATGCCGAATCTGGATGGACTGGAGGCTACCAAGATTATTCGCGAACTGTCTGCTACGGTCCCTATTATCGCTCAGAGTGCTTTTGCCTATGAGCATGATGTGAAAGCCGCGATGGAAGCGGGTTGCAATGACTTCATAGCGAAACCGATAGCTCAGTCGAAACTGAAAGAGGTAATCAATAAGTGGCTGACGACGGAATGACTGTGCCCGAATCAGAATATTATGTGAGGATAAAGTAAGATTATTAAGATTATTATGAAAGCCTTTTATAGACTGTTCTACTATTTTTCTATCCTGCTGACAGGTGTTTTGGCAGGTGTTACCCTAGTGGGTGCTTTTGCCGGAAACACTGCACCGGAGAGTTTCAAACTTATCCCTTTTATCGGTCTGGGGTTGCCTGTACTTTTATTGGCTAATCTGGCTTTTGCCATTTATTGGACGATCCGCTGGCGGTGTTGGGTTTTCCTTTCTCTCATTGCTTTATTCGGTAATTGGGGGTATATAAGTTGCGTCCTTCAGTTTCCTCTTTTCAGCCCGGCTTCGGAGCCGATAGCCAAGCTGGGAACCTATACACCCGGAATATTGACCGTAGCGACTTACAATGTGGATGCTTTCAACCACGAACACATGGGGTATTCCTGCAAAGGTATTGCTACTCAAATGCAGAATCTGCAAGCGGATATCCTCTGCTTGCAGGAGGTCGGTATCAATTCCTCATTTAACATTGACAGTGTATGTGCCGCTTTTTCTAACTGGCCGTATCAGTATGTTCCTTCCGCTCCCGAAGGAAAGGAGCTTTTGCAACTGGCTGTTTTCAGCCGTTATCCTATCAGGGAACAGAGTCTTATCACCTATCCTGACTCTAAGAATTGCAGCCTGTGGTGTGACATCGAAATACCCGGTCGCACGATCCGCCTGTTTAATAATCATCTGCAAACAACGGAAGTGACCCGTAACAAAAGAAAACTGGAAAAAGAGCTTTACAAGGAGGATACCCAAAAAGCGGAACGTGCCGCTCTGACTCTGATAGACGGTCTGCACGAGAACTTCCGGAAACGTGCCGGGCAAGCTGATGTCCTCAAACAACTGATAGCCGACTCCCCCCATCCTACCCTCGTTTGCGGCGACTTCAACTCTCTACCGTCTTCTTATGTCTATCACACCATAAAAGGTGACAAGAAAGGTGACAAGAAAGGTAATAAGAAAGGTGATAAGAAAGGTAACAAACTGCAAGATGGCTTCCAGACAAGCGGACATGGCTATATGTATACTTTCAAATTTTTCAAGCATTTACTAAGAATCGACTATGTCCTCCACTCTCCGGAACTGAAAAGTACGGATTACTTTTCACCGGACTGGAGTTATAGCGATCATAATCCGGTGGTGATGAGGATGAAGCTATAAAAAAAAGAAAGCCGAACAGACTTATTTGTCTATCCGGCTTTTCCTTATGATATACTTCGTCTTAGAATATATATCTTAAACCAAGTTGACATCTCCATCGAGAGCTTATGTTTGAGATCTCTTTAAACGGATCGTATTTATCTCCTTGAGTATATTGAAATTCGCCTCCTTTTGAGTATGTGATAGGAGAATATGAATTATTGGACATATAACTTTCAAGTCCCCATTTTCTATTAAGCAAGTTACCAACATTCATTATATCAACAGAGAATTGCAAAGTATGTGTTTCTTTAGCTACTCTGAATTTAAAATCTTGCAAGAAACGGAAATCAAAATGATGCTCAAAAGACATACGGTCTGAGTTTCTTTCATAATACTCACCACGATGGTCTTTGAGATACTTCGCACTGCCCAAGAATGCTTTCAAGTCTGCTTTTTGCTGATCTGCATCCAGTTTCGGTGTAGCCTTAAACTGCATCGCATCAATCTGCTCATCTGTAGGAATAAAAACCAAATCATTACCATTACTACCGTCACCATTCAAATCACCGTAATAAGTCACATTATATGGAGCACCCGACTGACCTGTATATACCAGACTGACCGTTGATTTAAAACGTTTGGCATATTCCTTGCCATAAGATAGAGATGCCACAATGCGATGCGGGATACTATAATCGGATACACTCAGCTCCGGAGCATTCGAATTACCTGTTGTCTCATTATATCTCCAGTTTGAATAGGCTACGGAAGAAGTCGCAGAGTTGATAGACTTACTTTCTCCATAAGTGTAAGCTGCCATTACATCCAGACCGAAGTTAAATGATTTTTCCAGTTTGAGAGACACATTATAGGTATAGCCTTTACTTGTATTGTCCAACAACATTATGTCAGTGTATCCGGCATTTTGCTTTTTAAACATAGGTCGGTTATCAAAAGAAAGCGACGGATAAGTAGAACCGACAGTAGCATCACCATCCATCTCATAATTCAAATTGCGATAATATATATCATTCAACGTCTTTGAATAAAGACCTTCCAATGTCATCTTTACATCGCCCGGAAGCATATATTCGAAAGCCAAATTAGCACGAAGGTTCTGGGCGAATTTAAAGTCTTTAGAAAAGACATCCACCTCTGTTGTAGATGCCGTTGCATTTTGTAACATTTCAGCCTGTCCTTTGGGATCAGTATTGAAATAGAAAGCATCACCCAATTTCTTTATATCGTTACTATATAAAGAGTACTTCTCAAATTCCATACCTGTATTTGAGAAACTATTGCTTAACCATACAAAAGGTATACGACCTGTGAAAACACCGAGTCCGCCACGCAACAAGGCTCTTCCATCATCAGTCAATTTCCAACGGAATCCCAAACGCGGAGACCACAAGGGAGTACTACTCAGTTTACGATTAGTATAAACACCATAATTTTTAGCTATATCCGTATTGTTGAAAGTATCGTTTTTTGTAGGAGTATCCAAAAAAATGGGGATATCCATACGAATACCATACGTCAATGTAAACCGGTTGGTAGCATTCCAAGTGTCTTGAGCATAAAATCCTAACTGCATAGCTCCGAAACTAGGAGCCCAATCGTCCCTACCCGTTACATCAACCTTTGAACGACCGTAGTAATAGTTATTAACGACTCCATTTTCTAAGTCATCAATGCTGTTAAAAGTATAAGCACCATAGAGATTCTGAATAAACAAATTCTCAAATTGATACATCTCATTATGAGTACCGAATATCAATGAGTGATTACCTAACAATACAGAGAAGTTATCTGATAATGTAAAAATGTCCTGATCCAAACGATTTGCACAAGAAGAGTATTCCGTACCCAATAGCATTGAAGATGCCCCTTTCTTTACGGTGATTGCCGGGAATATATCCCCTTGAGGCTCACGGTTATCACGTACACGTACATATGAAAAACGAGCTTCATTATTCATATTATCACCAATACGGGAATTCAATTCGGCAGTCAGTGAATGTGTCTTATTGGTAAAAACAAACGCTACATCGGAAGCATTCAGTTTTGAGTATGAACGAGAGAAATTATAACGTTGTGCTCCTACAAAACTATAACGAGCCGTAAATTTATTACGATCATTTATATTCCAGTCTATTTTCGTTCCTACTTTATCTGAACGTGTATAGATATCTTTCGGATCAAAATTAGCATTATATTTACCACCTGTTTTATCCTTCAAAATATTCAATACGCGCTGCGTCTCCTCAAGTGTGAAATCGGAACCATCACCAACATTATATGCTGTCGGATAAGATTTATCCGTTTTTTCGTAATTGGCAAAGAAGAATAGTTTGTCTTTAATAATAGGACCACCAATCGTTACACCCCATTGATAATCATGCTGTTTATCTAATTTTGTACGTTTCTTCCCTTCTTCCATCTCTCCGGCAGTAGTTCCGATCAAAGCTTGTGTATTTCCAAAGAAATATGCGGAACCGTGAAACTTATTTGTACCAGACTTAGTAATTGCATTAATTCCACCACCGGTAAAACCTGACTGGCGAACGTCAAAAGGCGCGATATTTATCTGAATCTGTTCAATCGTCTCTAATGAAACCGGTTCAACGCTAGCTTGTCCTCCGTTCGTTCCATTGGAAGTAAGGCCGAACACGTCATTATTCATTGCTCCATCAATTTGGAAGCTATTATAGCGGTTGTTGGCACCTGCAAAAGAAATCGCACCATTGGAATTTACAGTAGCCTGCGGAGTCAGACGCGTGATGTCATTCAGACTACGGCTCATTGTCGGCACTGATTCTATATTCTTTAAAGAAAAGCTGGTTGCAGCTCCAGTACGACTGGCTGCCACACCTTTCTGACCTGTAACAACAACCTCATCCAATAATTCTGAGGATTCTTTTAACTGAATATCCAACTGGTAGGTTTCTCCTAATTGAAGATTAATCTTATTGAAAACCGCAGTGCTATATCCCACGTAGGAAACTTCAACTTTATAAGGACCGCCGGCACGCATACCTTGCATCATAAATCGCCCGTCTATATTTGTTATTGCTCCATAACGGGTTCCAGAGGCCTCATGTATAGCTACTACCGTCGCGCCTATGATAGGCTCCTTCTGCGCTGTTACCTTACCCGCTATGCTGGAAGTCGTAACTTGTGCATTTACTGTAGCAATAAGCATCAGCATCGCTACTACTAAAAAAGATCGCATTCTCTTTTGCATAATGTAATTGATTAGTTAATACTAATTGTTTGATCTTAAAACTGCGGCAAATATAATTAATATTATTTAGAACTACGTTACGATTATACTACAAAATTTTAAGAGAGATAAACATTTTATTGCGTTATAAAACAATAAAGGCTCTACAATGCTTGTAGAGCCTTTTATTTTGAAACTGAAAGTATTAGAATTATTTCAGTCTATTACTTTCTCTAGTCAGTCATTAACTTTCTGTAACGAACACGCTTGGGTTCTTCATTGCCTAAACGTTTCAATTTATTTTCCTCGTATTCGGAATAAGAACCCTCAAAGTAGAATACATTGGAATCGCCTTCGAAAGCAAGGATGTGCGTACAGATACGGTCGAGGAACCAGCGGTCGTGGGAAATAACAACCGCACAACCGGCGAAATCTTCCAATCCCTCTTCTAATGCCCGCAATGTATTCACGTCGATGTCATTGGTAGGTTCGTCGAGCAACAGCACGTTCCCTTCTTCCTTCAGTGCCATCGCCAAGTGCAGACGGTTCCTTTCACCACCGGACAATACTCCGCAAAGTTTTTCCTGATCGGCTCCGGAGAAATTGAAACGTGAAAGATATGCACGAGCATTCACATCACGTCCACCCATACGAAGCAATTCATTGCCACCCGAAATAACCTGATAGACACTCTTATTCGGATCAATATCCTTATGTTGCTGGTCGACGTACGCCACCTTTACAGTCTCTCCTACTTCAAATTCGCCTTTGTCTACCGATTCCAGCCCCATGATCAGGCGGAACAGCGTTGTTTTTCCTGCACCGTTAGGGCCAATCACACCGACAATACCGTTAGGAGGCAGCATAAAGTTCAAATCGTCAAACAACAGTTTGTCTCCGTATGCCTTCGCCACGTGCTTGGCTTCAATGACTTTGTTGCCCAAACGAGGACCGTTAGGAATGAAGATTTCAAGTTTTTCTTCCTTCTCTTTCACATCCTCATTCAAGAGTTTGTCGTAAGAGTTAAGACGTGCCTTACCCTTTGCCTGACGGGCTTTAGGAGCCATACGCACCCATTCCAACTCACGCTCCAAGGTCTTACGGCGTTTGCTGGCTGTCTTCTCCTCCATTTCCATACGTTTGGTCTTTTGTTCCAACCAGGAAGAGTAGTTACCTTTCCAGGGAATGCCTTCACCACGATCCAGTTCGAGAATCCATCCGGCAACATGGTCGAGGAAATAACGGTCGTGCGTCACTGCAATAACTGTTCCCTCATACTGTTGGAGATGTTGTTCCAACCAGTCGATAGACTCTGCGTCCAAGTGGTTGGTAGGCTCGTCAAGCAACAGAATATCAGGCTTTTGCAACAACAAGCGGCAGAGGGCGACACGACGACGCTCTCCTCCGGAGAGATTTGCCACCGGCTGATCTTCGGGCGGACAGCGAAGGGCGTCCATCGCACGCTCCAGTTTGCTATCCAGATTCCATGCGTCTGTCGCATCAATGATATCCTGCAACTCTCCTTGACGGGTGAAAAGAGCATCCATCTTATCCTGATCCTCATAGTATTCAGGCAGAGCGAATTTCTGGTTGATTTCTTCGTATTCCGTAAGTGCGTCCACAATGGGTTGAACGCCTTCCATTACTACTTCTTTTACCGTTTTTGTGTTGTCCAAATAGGGTTCCTGCGCCAGATAACCCACAGAATATCCCGGCGAGAATACAACTTCTCCCTGATAGGATTTCTCCAAACCTGCAATAATCTTCAACAAGGTAGATTTACCGGAGCCGTTCAGACCGATTATACCGATCTTAGCTCCATAGAAGAATGACAGGTAGATGTCCTTCAACACATTCTTATTGGGCTGGAAAGCTTTGCTTACTCCAACCATCGAGAAGATAATTTTTTTATCGTCAGCAGCCATATATTAATAATGTATATTGTTGATAATGGCACAAAGATAAGAAAAATGTTTGAAATCTTTTGGAGTTATAAAAAAATGTTCTACCTTTGCACCCGCATTCGAAAGAAAGCAAACAAGGATTGATTCGCTAGCTCAGCAGGTAGAGCACAACACTTTTAATGTTGGGGTCCTGGGTTCGAGCCCCAGGCGGATCACCAAAAGAAAAGCCAAACGGCGACAAGAAAAAGACAAGTCCTACAAAATCAATGTTTTGTAGGACTTTTTTTATTGCATTTTGGCTACCTCGACCGCCACAAAAAGGTCACTGACGGACAAAAAATAGTGTCTTATTCGTACCCCCGACATTTTTTTCAAAAAAGGGGTACGATTTGGCTGAAAATGGCGAAATGTTGTCGGGAATTGGCGACCCTGCATTTATCTCATTATGAGTTAATAAAAGTAGTTTTGTAACTTAAAAAATGAGGTATGAAATCAACATTTCGAGTATTGTTCTTCCTGAAACGGGACAAGGTAAAAAAGAATGGTAATATGCCTATCATGGCACGTATTACCATTGACGGAAAATTAGCACAGTTCAACACCAAACTTGAAGTCAATCCCAAAAATTGGTCTACACAAACTGGAAAAGTAAGTGGCAGAGGGGCGGAATTTACCCGCATGAATGAAATGCTGGATAGCATCAAGGCTACCTTGCACAGACACTATCAGACAATTTTAGAACGGGACAGCTATGTAACAGCAGAGAAAGTACGCAACGTATTCTTGGGTAAAGAAGAAAAGGCTAAAACACTGTTACAGGTATTTGCACAACATAACGAACAGTATGCACAGAAAGTTGGAAAAACAGCTACGCACAAAACATATACCCGCTACGAACTTACCAAAAATCGCCTTGCAGAATATATCCAAACCAAATATAATGTAGAGGATATTACCTTTCGAGAAATAAATGTCGTGTTCATCGAGGGTTTCTATCTGTTCATCCGTGAAAATTATCCGTGTACCCACAATACAGCCATGAAGTTTATACAACGCTTTAGGACTGTTGTTCTATTTGCCCATAACTTGGGATTGATTACTTTTAATCCATTCGGAGCATATAAACTGAAATTTGAATATGTGGAAAGGGATTTTCTTGAACAGGCAGAATTAGACAGGATATATCAGAAGACATTTGCCAGCAAGCGACTGGAACAGGTTCGGGATATATTCATTTTCAGTTGTTACACCGGGCTTTCTTATGTTGATGTATGCGAATTAACCCCTGAAAATATAAGACTGTCGTTTGACGGCAATTTATGGATAATCAAGAAAAGACATAAGACAAGTGTAACGTCTAACATTCGGTTATTGGATATACCCAAATCCATTTTACAGAAATATGACGGGAAATTACCTAACAGTAAATTGTTGCCTATTATAAGTAATCAAAAGATGAATGATTACTTGAAAGAAATTGCGACCGTTTGTGGAATAAATAAGAAAATCACGTTCCACGTAGCCCGCCACAGTTTTGCTACCCTTAGTATAAGTTATGGTGTACCTATTGAAAGTGTTTCCAAGATGTTAGGACACACTAACATCAGAACTACCCAAATATACGCAAAAATCATAGACACCAAACTTAGTGAAGATATGGATATTTTAGCTAACAAGCTAAATAACAGAAAAACATCAGCTATATAAATACTAACTTAAAAGCAATGACTATGGACTTACAGATTATCCAAAACAAGATTTTTGAAGTGCGGGGCTGCCGGGTGATGCTTGATTACCATTTGGCAGAACTCTACCAAGTGGAAACACGAGCCTTGAAACAGGCGGTTAAGCGTAATATCGAGCGTTTTCCCGGTGATTTCATGTTTGTTCTCAACAAAGAAGAAGCCAATTTACTGTTATCCATTGGGGTATCACAAAATGTGATACCTCCTGACTACAACTTTGGCGCAGCCTTGCCAATGGCTTTCACCGAGCAGGGCGTAGCCATGCTTTCCTCGGTACTTCGTTCCAAAGTAGCCATAGAGGTGAACATTTCAATCATGCGGGCTTTTGTCCTCATGCGCCAAATGGTAATCGGTTACGAGGAACTGTTAAAGCGCATCGAGGAACTGGAGGTAAGCACCGATGCGCAATTCAATGAGCTGTACCAAGCCCTTACCCAGCTTCTAAGCCAGTCGCAGCAGCAGAAAGAACGCCGTCCGATAGGTTTCGTTACCTATGACCGTCCAAGTAATGAATAGGTAACGATTTCGGTAACGAAATACCACCTAACAAACTATATCCCAACAAAGTACATCTTTCACCTTGCGGGCAGTCCTATGGCTACCCGCATTTTTATATCCTTTTCCAACTGGCACATTCCCCGAAACGACAGCCGTGCGTGGCATGGCTGACTGTCTTTCGTGGAAAGAGCCGTTGGAAACCCGCACAAGCGTATCGCAAAGCAAGTTCGCTATACCCTTGCCTTTCCCGCCCGCATAAAGTATTCCCTAACAGACTGAATGGAACAGGCACTTTTCCCCTGTTTCCCTATCTGTAAATCTTCCTCTTACGCAGTCCCCCAGCCGGGCCAGTCGTTTTTATCATTTCAATAGGCAAAGGTAGTTACGTGTTCTTCACGAGCCGGAAAGGTCAAGCCTGTGGTTCGTTCAAAAAATCTTCCCTGCCTTGCGAGGTATTTTTTGCCGAAACCTTGCCAGCTCTAAACACTACCCTTTGGAGCCTATGTGAAACGAAAACGACCGACCCGACCGAAAGACGCATATAAAAAAAAGTCGGATTTACAGGAAACAGGAAAAAAGTTCAGTGAAACTTCAACTCCCTTACCTCTCAAATCCGCATAAAATTAAAAACTTAAAAATTACAGCAATATGGAAGCAACGACATTATCGGAAGCAAGAGTTTATGTAGGCACTTACGGCAAGTATAACAACGGTTCACTGTTCGGCGCATGGCTCGACCTTTCGGACTATTCGGATAAGGAAGAATTTTACGAAGCCTGCCGGGAACTGCATAAGGACGAGGAAGATGCGGAATATATGTTTCAGGACTGGGAGAACGTGCCGGAGTGCTTAATCGGCGAAAGCTGGATTTCTGAAAATTTCTTCACCTTGCGGGATGCGGTGGAAGATTTGGGCGACACCGAGCAGGAAGCTTTTTTCGTATGGTGTAACTATAAATGCCATGATTTGAGCGAAGAAGATGCGGACGACTTGATAAGAGCCTTTCAAGACGAGTATATAGGACAATATGACGATGAAGAAGATTTTGCCACGCAAATAGTCGCCGAGTGCTACGAACTTCCCGACTTCGCCGAAACATACTTTGATTACCAAAGGTTTGCCCGTGACCTGTTTATGTGTGATTACTGGTTTGATGACGGTTTTGTGTTCCGGGCGGCATAACAACCAATCCGGGCGGGGTGTCAAAACCCTGCCCGCTAAAAACAACCAAGCGATGAAACGGAAAAGCATTTATAAAATCCTTTGGCGGGCGGTGGGCTTTTGCCTTGTGTGGTGGCTTATCAACACCGCCGGAGCGGGCACGGCGATAGTGGCATATATCGTGTTTCGTGCCGTCTGTTTCCTGCTCCGGGTCTGCCTGTCCGCCTTTTATGTGCTGGCTGTGGCTCTGCTTTTCCTGCTGTTGCTTTCCTTGCTGACTATATGATACGATTAAAATATAGTAACTTAAAAATAGAACATCATGCAATCATTGAACAGAAACGGGGTGAGCATCACCCAAACACCGGGAGAGGAAAAGTTTGTCAAATGCCGTTTGAGCGCATTTAAGGGGCAGACATTTTACCAATATGACTACCGCCATACAGACGGCGAACTTTTCAGCACAGTGGCTAAAACGCTGGACGAGTGCCGCCGCAGGCGTGACGGGTGGGTAGCGAAGAAAGAACGGGGTAATAAATAATCAAATTTTAGGGATATGAAAACGACAGAAGTAAACAAGGAGCTTATCGGCAGACGGTGCGAGTGCATTTTTACGGGCATCATGGTAACGGGCGTTATCGAGGACACGGAAGAAAACGAACATACCACAGGGGTAAAAGTCCGTTTCGACCACCCGCACCAGTGGGGCGATGAATTGTATAATAACGTGTGGGCATGGGGGCGCAAGTCTGACGAGTTCGGCACGCTGCACCATTTGCAACTGCTGGTAGATAAGCCGGACTTTCAGATAATGACGGTAGTTTTCGGCAAGTCAATCAGCCAAATAGACCGCAGCATTTTTGAAGATGCGGACACGTGGGGGGTCTGCTCCCTGCAAGGCTGGGTAAACAGTTACGAGAGTGTCCGTTTTGTAGCCATAAACGACCATACGGCAATCATCACGGGCGAATATAACATGGAGCAGGTAAAGGTGTGGTTAGAGAAATATGTGCCTATAAAGAACCTTACAACCAGTTAAGAGAGAACGGCGGCGGTTGCCGCCACTTTCTTTCGTGAGTGCCGGAAAATAAAGTGGCAAAGAAACCCGCCTATTCCCTGTGTAAGAATGTTTGTCTATTATCAATATTGATTATTTTTTGGATTTTACTTTTTCTAATTGTTTTTCTGCCAATGTTGCTAAATATGGGGCACTATATATATATTCTAAAATGGCTTTTGATAGAGCGTTAAGTATTGGTATTTCTTTTTCACTTAATTCTCCACTCGCCGCATGAGCTCCTATATTCCCAAAATCTTTTAACCCTTTTGCTACATTTACCAACTTCAGGGGAATCTCATTTTTATCTGCTAAATCTTTCAACATTAATGCCAATGTTCTTCCTTTTGCATTTCTATCAATACAAACCAATTCCAACATTCTTCTCATTAATATAGCATAGGCATTTACATCTATTGTCTTTACCTTTTCAGCTGCTTTATAAGCATTGAAAATTTTATCAGGTAGTCCTAAAGGATATTTTTGATTAACCGGATAAAGTAGTTCGTATTCATATTCGTCTTCTGATTCCATGCTATCATGCCAATCGTAATATACAATGTTAATCTTCATGCAGGCAGGACATTCTAAAATGCAATAAGTGCATCCACTTTCTCCAATTATACGTCCAAAATCGGCATCTTCATATTCATCGTTTCTTGTTACACATCCAATGATTGGCATTGCGGAAATATTGTGACAATGTCCGCAAGATGTTATTTTGGATAATCCTTTGCTATCAGCCATATTTCTAAAGTGTTTGATTATTATCCATTTTAAGTCAAAAAATATACTTCCTTTATTTAGAAAGGGCTAATATAAAGTTTCTCATAAAAAGAGTTGTCAAATTAATAACAAAATCTATTTCTGAGTATTTGACTGCATCATTATGTTTAACATAATTATTTTGATACTTTGCATAATAATCCAGCAACCGATTAAACATACCTATAAATTCTGGTGATAAACCTTTTTCTTTTTGAAATTTACCAACCTCGCTCAACTGGTTTTCTAAGGATTTCTGATTTTGGAGAATTTCTTTCAAAAAAGTTTCTAATGCCAATCTCATGTCATCCAATACATTACGCTGATAAATCCTTTGCTTATATTTATCAATAGCCTCATTATATATTTTTTGAGATGCTGGATAATTGGTTAACCATTCTTGCGTTTCTTTTATCTCAGGTTTTTGTGTAATTTGTGGTGTTCCCTTGAAATAACTCTCAAGAAAGCTAATTACTTCCTCCCGCATTTCCTCTATACTAAATACTCTATTTGGATATACTGTTAGAGTTAATGATGGGTTATTTTTACTTTTACTGTCCGTAATATTTATATTTTTGACAGATTGTAATTTTGATAATTGCTCTTGAACTTCTTCTATAATAGAAATATTCTTTAAGAATACTTTTAGGTATTTCTTGTCAAAAGATTCTTTAATTTCTGTGTCAAAATTTTTAGCCATATACTTTAATACTTTGATTTTTGCAAAGTTACTCATAAATAAAACACCCAGCAAAATCTTACTGAGTGTTTATTAACATATTCATTCAAAACAGTTTATCCATTCTTGTTACTGTCATTATTGAACGAGAACGAAAGTTGCTGCATCTGCCCGAAGCTGTCGATGATATAAATGTCTATCGTCTGCTGGTCTGTCGATGCCGAGGTGTAGTAGAGCCGGAATGTTTCATTCTCCAGCGGGTAAAGGTCATTGGGCAGGAACACCGTGCCGTTATCCATTTCCAGCTTTCCTTTGCCGTCAGGCTGGAAATACCGTATCTGATAGGTAGTCGGCTGATAGTTACCGCCACGCACCAACTGGCAGCGTATTTCGGCGGTTTCCCCGACTTTCAGTTTTTTAGGCACGGGTAGCGTTTCTACCGTGAACGGGTACGCCTGCTGAATATCCAGTTCATCATTACAGGCGGTGGCAAGCACGAGGGCGGCCACGATGTAGCAGCCCATGATGATTTTATACATTACGTTCTTCATATACATTATTATATATAGTGGTTAGTTGATAATGAATTTCAGTCCGATGCCTACCTGCGTGTGGAATTTCCCGATGTCCGAGCCGAACAGCATCCGTTCCCTTGCGTTCAGGAGTAGAGCCACCCGGTCGGTCAGGTAGGCTTCCAGCTCCAGCGTCAAAACCCCGCCATAGATGAAGCAGTCCTTATCCAGCAAGGTAGAGTCGTCCGGCAGCAGCTTTTCGCTTCGGTTGCTTGTTTCATACCCGGCAAGTGCCGACAAACCCGCTGAAAGAAAGAATATCTTTCGCCTGTCCGACAGGAATTTCAGGTAATAGCCGCCCTCTGCGGTAAACTGTTCAACGGGTATCTGCATATCCTTGTAGTCATACCTCTTATGCAGGTATTCCCCGCCAATCACCCAGCGGTTGGCGTTCTTGGTATAGACGCTGTACGCCGCCCCGATGTGGTAAGCAAAATCCGTGTTGGAGTTCCAATGCACCCCGTCCGCCATGCCTGCCGTCACCTGCAAGCCTTTCATGCCCGGCAGGTATCTTTGTGCGTGTGCCCGGTTAAAATGCAGGCACAGCGCAAAGAGTATTCCGATAAATAGAAACCGTTTCATCCTCATTTGATTTTGAGTTCGTTAATCACTTCTGCGTTCACGATGTCGGCGTTCTCCACCCGGATAACCTGATGCCGACCGCCGTTCTTCTCGTAAAGCTCCACCAACAGCAGCTTGTCGTCAGGAATGGTGAACTTAGGCAGGGCGTACACCGTGCGCACGGTACTTTTCCCGGCAACCTCTATCACTTCGTTGTAGCTGCGTACCGCATCCAACACGGTTTCCTGAATGGCGGTACGCTTCGGCACTTTCTTATCGACTATCTTAAACTTGATGAAGTCGGTATCGAAAGGCACGTTGGAACTGTTCTTTGTCTGCGTATGCACATAGAGCATCCCGTTATAGGTGTAAATCCCCTTGATTAGGAACTGGATGCCGAAACGCTTGCTACCCAAGTGGCGCACTTTTCGGTCATTGTTCTTGTAGATGCTCTGCATAATCAGCTTCACCAGTAGCGGGCTTTCATTGCCTAACTCCCGGAAGTAGATGTTCATGCGGGTATGTGAGAAATCGGAAGTATCTTCATTCTCCAAGAAATCTTTCATTTCGATGTTGAGCATTTCCGGCTCACGGGCATACTTGGCGTTGAATGAAAAGAAACTCCCGTCCTCGCAAATGACGGAGAAGTTCGTTTCGCCCGGAAAGCCCTCTGTCGTGGCTTTCACCCGGATTACATTCTCCGCACCGTCAGCCTTGCCCGCTATGATGTGGTTGCTCCCCAAATCGACATAGCGCACGGCGGCGGGGAAGATGATATGCACCGTCTTGGCAAAGGTCACTTCCACGCCGTAGGGTGTCACCATTTGGCGGTAAGGAAGTTTCCGGGTAATGCCCTGATACAGGTCATTACCCGTTACATACTTGATTGTGTCGGTTTCTTGTGCATTTACTGCACCCACGCCCAGCAAGAGGGCGGACAATACAAAAATCTGTTTCATCTTTAATTGGAATTTTAGTGGTTGTATAGTTATTGTTGTTTGGCGTAAAGCATCACCTTGTACCCGGCTTTCAGCTTCACTTTCACGGTTCGGAACTTCTTGGCGAGGTAGCCCGATGTGCCTTGCAGCAACCCCCTTGTCACGTCCATTGCCACCTGCTGCCCGGCACTTTGCGCAAAGGATATGCTTGTACCCAGTCCGCTGCCGATATTCGCCATTGCTTCGTTGAACGCTTCCTGTTCCATGGACGAGGGTACGGAAAGCCCCTTTTGCCCGTCCGTGTCGAACACGGCAAGCTCCACCGGGATGATGTTGCCCGCATACTCTATCGAGGACACTAATATGTCGAGCCGTTCGCCCTGCACTTTCGCCGTACCCGCCACAAGGGTATTTTTCGGCACAATGATGTTCCCGGCTTGCATGGGTTCAAGCAGCCGGAGTTTCACCGCCTGCCCGTCAATCAGCGTTTGGTCTTGGTGGATGCAGGCGGCTATCGTGTTCTTGCCCATGACGTAACCCGTACCTACCGCCGTGTTGAAGCCGTAGTTCCGTGGCTGGCTGTATGCCCGGATGAAGTCGGCATCGCTCATGGGCTGCTGCAATCCTGAAACGGTCGTTTCCCTGACAGCCTGCACGGGCTGGGCTTGCGGCTTTTGCGTGACAGTCCCGGTAACAGGCACTTGTGCCATTTGCCCGTTCTGCCCTCCGTCACCCATGTACTTTGCCGCCAGCTCGTAGGACTTTTCAAGTAAAGCCATTTGGTCGTCAGCGGTAGGCGTGGCGTTCTGCTGCTGTTGCAATCTGTCGGTCAGTTCCGCCACCTGCCGTTTCAAGTCCTCTTTTTCCTCGTCCACCGGGGGCATTTCATAGAACGTGCTTAACTGGCGGTTGATGTCCCGGTAAGCGGTAGCCGAAGAAGCACCGCCACCCCGCCGGGGTTTCGGATCTTCTTCCGGCATCAGGTTGATTTCCGCCTGCGGTTCTTCCGTTTCATCGTCCCCCGTGAAACCGAAGTCCTGCAAGGATTGTATCTTTTCCTGCTGCTTGCGGCTTATCATCGCCTGCTCGTATGCCTTTTGCTTGTCGGCTATAATCCCGTCCTCTGCGGGCAGGGGTATGTCGGCGTTGAATCCGCCCACGCTCTCCACATTCACGTCCGCTTTATCGGCAGGTGCGAATATCAGGTACATGCACCCGGCAAAGGCGAGGAACATCAGCGGGAAGACTATCATTTTCCTGCGCTGCTGCACCTGCTGCGGGGTCAGTTCCTTTTTGGGCTTCCTTTCCTTTTCAGGCTTGATGTCTGCCTGCGGAATGGTCGTGCCGTTCTCATTCTTCTGTGCTTCTTCCATATTCCGGTCTGTTTAATGGTTTGATACTGTTAATCGTGTCATTACGATGTAATGGCAGTTGCTTGATGTGTTCGATTTGCAGCTTTTGCCCGTCCCGTTTCCCGATGTTGTAGATTGACGAAACGGTGATGTAGACAGACAAGCCGCTGAATGAAAAGAACATCACGAGGATAACCGCCAGCCGTTTGCCCGGCGCAATCCGTCCGCACATCCGGCGCAAGCGTTCATCTGCCCAGTCCTGCGCCTTTTCGATATAATTCCGTTCCCTTTCCATAAGGCTATCTCTTAATGGTTTGCAAATCCTTGTTCTCGGTAATGGTGAACGCTTCGATGATGAAGCCGTGCGGGTTGTTGTCGCTGCGTGTGGCGTTGAGCAATCGGCACGAGGTCACAAGGCTGCGCACCGTCAGGCTGCTTTCCCGGACAATCAACTGCCGGGCGTATGTGTTCACCTTGTAGGGGTACTGGTCGAAGTCGCACTTCACGCTGTCAATCTCCACCGATTGCGTGACGTTTCCCGAAATCACCCGGTTGTAATATCCCTTTTCCGCCAAGTCCTTGTAATAGTTGAACGCACTCTTGTCGGCAAGGAACAGCGAGCGTTTGATGTTGCTTTCGATAGCCCCCTTGTCTGGCGAGAGGGTAAAAAAGAGTTCATGGAAACGCTTCACGTGCGATTTGGCTTCCACGGGTCTGTTCTGTGCCATGTCCTGCGAGAGAGCCAGCATCAGGCTTTTGCCGTTGTCGAGGACATATATCTTTTGCCGCTGCTTCTCGGCAAAACTGTACGAGTTCCAAACGGCAAAGCCCGTAACCAATGCGCAAAGGCAGATGAATACCAGCGCAAAGAGCCTGATTTGCCGGAAGCTCGTTTCGATGTTCGTTAATGACTTAAATTCCATATCCTAAAAATTGAAGTTGTTTATTTGAGTAGTTTCCCTGAAACCTTTCCACCGACTGCGCCGACCGTTGCCCCGGCGATTGACCCCGCCCGTGCCACGTTGCGGTTATAGGCGGAAGTGCCGCCAGCCGATACTATCCAGCTTGCCACCGTTGGAATGGTGAAGTAGCCTACGATGCCGATAATCATAAAGATTACATACACGGTGCTGCTTCCGTCAGGAATGAATGTCGGGTCTGAAAGCTGCTCGATGTCCCGCTGGAGCATCAGCGTTTGGATACGAGCCAATACGCTGCTGAACAAATCCGACACAGGTAGCCACAAGTAAATCGAGATATAGCGTGAAATCCACTGGGTCAGCGTACTTTGGAAACCGTCATAGACGGAAATTGCAAACGCCAGCGGACCCAGTATGCTTAACACGATTAAAAAGAAAGTCCGCAGCGTGTCAATAATCAGCCCCGCCGCCTGAAAGAGCATTTCCAACAACTCCCTGAACCAGTCCCGGACGGACTTCTTGATATTGTAAGCCGCCCTATCCATATACATACCCGTCATAGTCACCATGTCGGAGGGCGACCAGCCCAGTTCTTCCAGTTGTCGGTCAAATTCCTCGTCCGATGCGAGGTAAGCCGTTTCGGGGCTACGCATCAGGGCTTCATACTCCAGCTTGTCTTTTTGTGCCCGATATTCGTTCATATCAAAGGTTTGCGTTTCCATAAGTTGGTTGCATCCCTTTACCACTGGCGATAATACCGTGTTGATAGTCCCTAACACGAATGTCGGGAAGAACATAATACATAAGCCCAACGCAAAGGGACGGAGTAGCGGGTACACGTCTATGGCTTCGGCACGTGCGAGCGATTGCCACACCTTTGCGGCTACATAGAACAGCGCACCCAATCCGGCAACGCCTTTGGCTACTCCCGTCATGTTGCTGCACAAAGGCATCATTTCATCATACAGCACCCGCAACACTTGGTGCAGGTTGTCAAATTCTACTGCTGCTAATAACATAGGCATACTAATTGAAAATGTTACCAGTAGCGTTCATCCGCCGAGCCATAGAGAGCCAGCACCCTATCGGTGTCGTTTTTCTTCTTCGCCCGCAGGTAGGACACGGATATGTTCTTGCGGGTGTAGTAGTTCACGAGGTTGCGGTAATTCAATAGGCTTCGATAGGCATTATCAATAATAGCCAATCGTTCGGCATCCGTCAGCGACATACCCGTGATGTTCACGACATTTTTCAAGTCCTGCAACACGTCCGAGCTTTCCGACATCAGTCTGGCGTAACCGAAAGAGATTGCGGAGAGTTCGTCAGCCGTGAAGTTCGGGTCTGACAGCATACTTTGGAAGTTGCGCACGTAGATTTCGGATATTTCCGCCACCAGTTCAATGGACTTCTTCACCTTGACACCGCCCTTGACAACATCGTGTACCGCTTTGAGCGCATCGTAATACTTCTTTCCTTGCTGGAAAATCTTCTGCGCTTCCATAAAGCCGTCCAGCGTGTTCTTGGCTGTGGTAGAGGTCTGCACAATCTGTTTGGTGGTGTTGATGATGCCCTGCGCCAAATTGCCGGGGTCAGACACCACCCACTGGGCGGATACCTTGCCGATGAAACAGCAGCATACGACCATAAGGAGAATTATTTTCTTCATCTTGTTCTGTTTTTAGGGTTTGTAACTCGCTTGTATTCGCCGCCGGGTGAAAGGGTTATCCGGTCACTTTCCTTGTCATACGTCAGCAATATGGCAAAGCCCGTTTCGATGAACAGGTTTCCGTCATGCTCTGCCACTTGATAGGTGGTTTTCAACATTTTGCCCCTGACGTTCGATTTCCGGGTAACGCTGTATGTACCGCCCTTTTCCGAAAGGGTGAAAGTCGGATGTCCTTTGACGTGTACCCATTCACCACGCATTTGCTCCAGTTGCTTTTCCGGGCTATCCTTGCAGGATGCCAATAGCAACACGCAGGAAAAGAGAAACAAAAATTTACTTGTATGTTTCATATTCCTAAATTTTAAGTTGTTGATAATTGGGGATTTCTCTTGCTTTCCGCAAGCCGCTTGATAGCCAGTTCAAGGTTGCCGTCCAGCTTGTCGGCGAGTGTGAACAGTTCCATTTTTTCGCTTTCTTCGGTCGTGTACGTGTAGTATTCTTCCAAAGAAACCTCGGTGGCGTACACTGCCGACTGCGTACCGCCCAGCGAAAAGAAAACTTCCTTGTACTTCCGTCCGGGGTGGTTCGCCATGTTGATAGACAATATCTGCGAACGCTCCTTGTCGGTCAGTCCAAGCAGGTTTTGGATGCTGTCGAATTTATTGAGATATTTCCGCTGGTCTAACAGAATCTTGCAGTCGCTGTTGTTGATGATACTCTCTTTCACGATAGGGGAAGAAATAATATCTTCCACTTCCTGTGTGACCACAATCGCTTCCCCGAAATATTTTCTGACTGTCTTATAGAGATAGCGAATGTAATCTGCCATATTCGCACTTGCAATCGCTTTCCACGCTTCCTCAATCAAGATTAACTTCCTTATTCCCTTTAGTTTGCGCATCTTGTTTATAAAGGCTTCCATAATGATGATAGTCGTTATCGGGAATAAAATCTTGTGGTCTTTGATATTATCCAATTCAAAGACAATGAAGCGTTTATGCAGCAAATCCAGCTCCTTGTCGGAGTTCAGCAGGTAGTCGTATTCACCGCCCTTGTAATAGGGTTCAAGTACATTCAGAAAATTGTCGATGTCAAAATCCTTTTCCCTGACATTCTTCTGTTCAAGCTGGCGGCGGTAATCATCCCGGACAAACTCGTAGAACGTGTTGAAGCAGGGTGTTACCGAACGGTCTTTGCCTATCAGTTCGATATAGGCACTTACCGCATTGGACAACGCCACCTCTTCCGACCGTTTCGGGGCTTCATCGTCCCGCTTCCAAAGGGTAAGGATAAGCGTCTTGATGCTCTCTTTCTTCTCGATGTCAAATACCCCGTCCTCGACATAGAACGGGTTGAACGCTATCGGGTTCTCGTTGGTGTAGGTGAAATAAATCCCGTCCTCGCCGTGCGTGCGGTTGTGGATAAGCCGGGACAGTCCCAAGTAGCTGTTACCCGTATCGACCAGCAGCACGTGCGCACCCTGTTCGTAATATTGGCGTACCATGTGGTTGGTGAAGAAAGACTTCCCGCTACCACTCGGCCCAAGTATGAACTTGTTGCGATTGGTGGTGATGCCTTTCTTCATCGGCAAGTCCGATATGTCGATGTGCAGCGGTCGCCCGCTTACCCTGTCCACCATTTTGATACCGAACGGCGACAGGGAATTTTTGTAGTTCGTTTCTTCCACAAACAGGCACAGGGCTTGCCCCAAGAACGTGTAGAAACTTTCCTCTGCGGGGAAGTCCGCCTCGTTACCGGGTATGCCCGCCCAAAAGAGCGTGGGCGTATCGACCGTGTTATGCCGTGGCTTGCACTCCATTAGTGCAAGCTGGCTTCCCACATCGTTGCGGATGCGTTTTAATTCGTCCCGGTCGTCACTCCAAGCCATGACGTTGCAGTGGCAGCGTACCGAGATAAGCCCCTTGCTGTGCGCTTCGTTCAGGTACTCGTCTATCCACTCCTTATTCACTTGATTGGCACGGGAGTAACGGGAAAGCGACTGCATATTCCGGGCGGTCTGCTCGAAGTTCTTCAGGTTCTCGGTGTGGTCGTCGATGAAGATGTACTGGTTATAGACGTGGTTGCACGACAACAACACGCCCACCGGGGCGGCGAATGACAGTCGGCAGTCGCTTCTGTCGGTGGACAGCTTTTCAAATCGGCTGTCCGTCCCGACCTTGCCCGGCAAATCTTCCACGTCCGAAAGCGTGTGCAGGCACAGTATATCGTCCCCGACACGCATTTCTTCCGGGTACAGCCCGATGTCTTTCAGGCAGGTGGTATCTGTCTGCGAGAGCGAGAAGTATTTCTCAATGATGCCCGCCTTGCCGTCCTGCCCGGTGATTTCCGATGCCGCCAGCCGGGTAAGCGTAATGAAACCGCTGTCGTTCATGATGCGCTCAAACTGACCGACCGCTTCGATGAACTTCGCCGCCGCTTCCTTGTCCGTTATCTCCTGCGGCACAATCCTGCCCCGGCAGAGGGTGGAGAAATCGCTATGTCGGCGGCTTCTCTCCCTTGTGGTCTTTGTCAGGAACAGGTAACAGTAATGGTTCAGGAACGGGCGTTCATTGAAATGCCGTTCAAAACTCCGGGACAGGAAACCCAGCCCGTCCCTTTCGGTGTCGGGCTGGTAGTTCTCCTTGATGAAAAAGTCCTGCTTGTGCACTATGGAGTAGTCGGGCAAGACCTTGACCGCCTTGTGCCATGCCGAATGTATGGCTTCATACTCGGCACTGGTGACGGTGAACAGTTCGGGCAGTTCCACCCGGAAAGCCACCGTGATGTCGGCATCCTTTGAAAGGATGCAGCCGTTCTCCACCGCCAAAAGGGGAAATTTCCTTTCCAGCGTGGTAGCCTTTAACATATTCCTCATAGTCTTTCTTCCTTTCTTTTTTTGTAGGTGAATAATCGGGGTATCGCCTTTCGGCTGATGATGAAGCGGGGGTGTCTTTTGCGTGCGGCGGCTTTCATCAGCCCGTGCGTGCCGTACCGGGCATTGAGCCGGAACGTCTGCCACACGAGCAGCAGCGAAGCCGACACGATGAAACCGATACATACCCACTGGTTCACGCCTGCCATGAACAGGACGATGAACACCACGAAGACGGCAAGCAAGCCGCCCGCAAAAATGAAAAGGTACTGGCTTTTCAGTCCCTTGAACTCCACGGGCTTGCCGATACCCCTGTTTACAGGATGTTCAGACATAGCCGCCGATTTAGAGGAAGAACGAACGCAGGATAGTGGCGGCGACAATTAAAAAGATGCACGCCCCGAACCAACTGGCGGCGGTCTTTGAGGTGTCCGGGTCGCCTGAACTGAACTTGTTATATACTTTGACCCCGCCAATCAAGCCGCAGACTGCCCCGATTGCATACACTAACTTTGTGCCGGGGTCGAAATACCCGGTGATTAGGTTGGTGGCTTCGGTGATGCCCGCCTGCCCGTTACCCTGTGCGTAGGCACTGACCACGGCGGCAAGGAGAGCCGCCGACAAGAAGATTTTCTTTCTCATTGTGATTTGATTTTTAATGCCGGGGCAGCGGGTGGATAGTCCGCTGTCACCCGGCGGATGAATAAATTGGAATTTTAGTGGTCGGGAATGTCCCCGTTGTTTGGTTTTCAGGTTGCCAATCAACCGTAATCACACTGTTTCATGCTGTCAGGCTTATACATTATTATATTATAGGAACTCGTTCATGTCGAACGCTTTGTATTCTTGGTTCATCCCGGCTGCTTCGGATAAGCTGGGAGCGGTAGCCAGTTCCGCTTCGTTCCGCCCCAGTAGCTCCGTTACCTTTGCCAGCCCGCCGTTGATGTTTTCCACTACCGCATCGTAGAGGTTCGTTCCCTCAATCCTTGCCAGTGTCCCGGCTGCTTGTCGTTTCTCCGCTTCGGTGGAGTTGTCGGCGTTCGCCGTGCGTACCGCTTCGCCCAGTTCGTCAAAGCTCACGCCCGTAGCCCGCCCGGTATCATCGCCACCGTCCATGTACCCGGCTATTTCCTCGTCCTCGTAGTCGGGTTCGTCATTCCCGTAATCGGGAACTTCTTCTGCTTGCCCGTCAGTTTGCGGCGTAAAAATAGTATCATTTTCAGCCGCTTGCGGGAGGTGTACCGATTTGTCCTCTGCTGTCCTGATTAGTCCACCTTTGTATCGGCTTTCACCTATCAGCGTGTAGCCGTTCTCCTGAATTTCAGAAACAGCCTTACAGGTTGTTTCCTTTTCAACACTCCGGCTATCTGTATGATGATACCACAGCCACAAGGCGATATAGTACACCACCAGTCCGATTAGTATGCAATAGACTACCATAGCTACACGGGTTTCTGAAAGTGGCTTTCGTACAAGGTGTTTATCTCGTCTTGGTACTGCTCGAAGTGGCGCAACAGAATGTTTTCCACGTAGCTGCTTACCGTCACCTTGCGCCCGCCTATCACCGTCACGATGCGCATCAGCTTCTCGTGGGTCGTTCGGCTTACGTACAAGGGTTGTCGGTCGGTCAGTTCCACTTTCTGAAAGTAGGTTTCCCGGTAGTCACCTGAACCGCCCTTGCGCTTGCGGGGTGCTGGTTTCTCCACCCGTACCATTTCCGCCTGCTGTTCTTCATGGACTGTTTCAAGTTTATCACCGGGAAGCGGTGTATCATCTTGCTTGCTCTCTCGTTTGGCGGGTATGCCCTGCGAGATAAGTTCTTTCATAAAATCCTCGTCTATCTTCGGCATACCGCCGCTTTGCTTTGCCATATCATTGTAATTTAATGTAGTACACGATTTCCGTTATCAGTTCTTCCAAGTTGCTGCCCCTTACCAGCGGGCGGCTGGCAGGAAAGAGCGTGGAGCGGAACACCGCCTTTTTATCCTCTATCAGTTCCTTTTTGTAGCGTTTGGTGTCGGGGATAAAGGTTTTCATCAGCGGCAGTTCCAGTTCCCTAATGGTTTTGTCGTAGGCGGTGTAGAGGTCTGTTTTCTCCCGACCGTCCACCATGTTCCAAAAGAGGTACAGCCCGGCAAGTCGGCAGGATTCATTCTTTACCAGTAGCTTTTGGATAGCCATAGCGAACGACAGGCTGCTTTCAAGCACCACCTTGTCGGCTGAAATCGGGGTGAAAATATAATCCATTCCCGCAAGGGAGTTTATCACGCCCTCGCTGTTCACCGTGCCGGGCAGGTCGAAAAACACTATATCCGGCACGTGTCCGGCGGCTACATATTCGTCAGCCGTGGCAATCGCCTTTTCAGGTGAACTGCACAGCACCGGGTAGGCTTTCTTCCCCAAGCGGGTAAACTGTTCATACGCCATGCGCTTGTAATCATCATCCGCACCGACCTGCTCGGTATCCCGCTTGCGCATCCCGGCAATGGAGTGTTGCGGGTAGTCGCAATCGACCACCGCCACCTCGTAGCCTTTCAGGTAGTAGAGGTAACTTGCCGCCAGTACGGTAAAGGTGGTTTTGCCGACCCCGCCCTTTTGGGTGGAAAAGGCGACATAAAGGGGTGTTTTCTCGTTTTCCATATTGCTTTCGTTCATTATTGGTTGATAGACTTATTTACTGCTTTCAATCAATCTTTCTATCCGTCTTGAAATACTGAAAGATTGTTTTATTTCAATCTTGGTTTCCAGCTTTCATTCTTTCTTGAAAGATTGAAATCCTGCAATCCTGTTTTCTTGAAATCATGCCTCCAATCCTGCTTGCCTGATTGAAATATGGCTTTCAATCTTGAAATATTCTGCAAATAAAAGGAGAAAAATCATCCGTTTTTAGATGTGTCCCGATTTGTCCGGTACTGTCCCGGTTTGTCCACCAACCGTCTATTTTACAGCATTATAAATCACCGTTACTTTGCAGCGGAGTAACGAACCGCAGGGGGCAAAGGCGTAAAACCGGGCTGGTGAATGGCTGGGCTTGCCGTTTCACGCTAACCCCAATCCGTCCGTGACGGATTTCGATTTTCGTCAGAAAATAGCAAGGTGTGTTCTATGGCACATAGAACCGTTTTCCGTGCCTGAAAACGCCTTGCCCCTTGCGGGGGTAAAAATCACTCCGAAGTCGTAATTTTTTAATTCAAGGAAACATGGAAACAAAGAAACCCAACAAGGGCGGTCGCCCCGCCCTCGCAGACCCGGCGAAGCATCGCCATGTCCTTTACCTGAACGACCGGGAGAACGCCCGCTTCCTCTCGCAGTGGGAGCTGTCGGGCGTTACGAGCAAGTCCCGGTTCATCGCCGCACGGTTGTTCGGCGAGCCGTTCCGGGTGGTGAAAGTGGACAAGTCGGCGGTCGAGTATTGCACCCGGCTGACCGAATTTTATGCACAATTTCGAGCGATAGCGGTCAATTACAACCAAGTGGTAAAGGCGTTGCACAGCAACTTTTCGGAGAAAAAGGCACTGGCTTTTCTCTATAAACTGGAGAAAGCGACCACAGAATTATCTATGTTGAACCGTCAGGTTATCGACCTGACAAACGAGTGCAAGGAACTATGGTTGCCAAAATAAGTACGGGTGGCAATATGTTCGGCGCACTGGCTTACAACCAAAACAAGGTGGATAGCGAGGAAGCAAAGGTGCTTTTCTCCAATAAAATGTTGCTAAGCGAGAACGGGAATTTCTCTATCGGTGAGTGTATGCGCAGCTTTGAAATGCAGATGCCCGTCCAGCTATCCACCAAGAAGCCGATACTTCATATTTCCATAAACCCGCACCCGGAAGACGTGCTGACTGACCAGCAGCTTTCCGACATAGCCAAAGAGTATATGCGGAAGTTGGGGTATGGCGACCAACCTTATTTGGTATATAAGCATACCGACATCGACCGCCACCATATCCACATCGTAGGCTTGCGGGTGGATGAAAGCGGCAGACCGCTGAATGACAGGTTCGAGCATCGGCGCAGCAAGCAAATCACCCGTGAGCTGGAGAGGAAATACAACCTGCATCCGGCGGAGCGAAAGGAACGTGCCGAACGCCCGGAACTGAAGAAGGTGGATTACGCAGCCGGGGACGTGAAGCACCAAGTCAGCAACACCGTGAAAGCGGCTTGCTATGGCTACCGCTTCCAGTCGTTCGGGGAGTACAAGGCGTTGCTTGCCACTTGCAACGTGTGCGCCGAGGAAGTCAAGGGAGAGATAAGCGGCAGACCCTATCAGGGGATTGTCTATTCCGCCACCAATGACAAGGGCGAAAAGGAGGGCAACCCGGTAAAGGCTTCCCGTATCGGCAAGTCGGTGGGCTATGAGGCGGTACAGCGCAGAATGGAGAAATCGGGCGAAGCAATCAGGAACGGAAAACTGAAAGAGCGTACCCGGAAGATTGTAACCACCGCCATGCGGACTACCCGCAACCGCAGGGAACTGGAGCGGGAACTAAAGAAGCAGGGCATTGACGTGGTATTCCGGCAGAACGACAGCGGACGTATCTATGGCGTTACGTTCATCGACCACGACAGCCGGGTGGTGCTGAACGGTTCACGCTTGGGCAAGGAGTATTCGGCGAACGTGTTCAATGATTTGTATTCCGATGAAAGAAAAACGGATATACGGCAGGAACAATCTACGCATCAGGAGCAGCCGGACTTCACGCCAAAAGCTGACCTCATTTCAGGCGTGGCTTCCGTAGTAAGTGCGTTCGGTGGATTGTTGGGTGGTACATCAGGCGGTGACGAGCCGCAAGACACTGCCCGCCAAAAGAGAAAGAAGAAAAAGAAGCGTACAAGACGCATCGACTAACTTAAAAAATTACAATCATGCAACAGGAAGATGATTTGAGAGGGCTTGCAAAGGTCATGGACTTTATGCGGGCAATCAGTATTCTATTCGTGGGAATAAATGTGTACTGGTTCTGTTACTCCACCCTGAAAGAATGGGGAGTGACGTTTGAAGTGATAGACAAGATTCTGTGGAACTTCCAGCGCACCACCGGGCTGTTTTCGTCTATCTTATGGACAAAACTTTTTTCGGTGGTATTCCTCGCCCTGTCCTGTATCGGCACAAAGGGCGTGAAAGAGGAGAAGATAACGTGGACGAAGATACATGGCAGCCTTGCGGCGGGTGTCGTGTTGTTTTTCCTGAACTGGTGGCTGTTGGAAGTACCATTGCCACATACGGCGGACACGGTATTTTATATCGTCACACTGTCAGCGGGTTATATCTGTATGCTCATGGCGGGTACATGGATGTCCCGGCTGTTGAAGAACAACCTAATGGATGATGTCTTTAATACCGAGAACGAAAGTTTCATGCAGGAAACAAGGCTTATCGAGAACGAGTATTCGGTAAATCTGCCTACCCGGTTCTACTACAAGAAGAAGTGGAATAATGGCTGGATAAATGTGGTGAATCCGTTCCGTGCCAGCCTTGTGTTAGGTACGCCGGGCAGCGGCAAGTCATACGCAGTAGTAAATAGCTATATAAAACAGCAAATTGAGAAAGGATTTTCGATGTATTGTTATGATTATAAGTTTCCCGACCTTTCGGAAATCGCTTACAATCATTTGCTTAACCACTTGGACGGTTACAAGGTCAAACCGAAGTTTTATGTTATCAATTTTGACGACCCACGCAAGAGCCACCGATGCAACCCGATAAACGCCAGCTTCATGTCGGACATTGCGGATGCCTACGAAGCCAGTTACACGATTATGCTTAACCTCAATCGCTCGTGGATAAGCAAGCAGGGCGACTTCTTTGTGGAAAGTCCGATTATTCTTTTGGCGGCTATAATTTGGTATCTCCGTATTTATCAAGGCGGTAAGTATTGCACTTTTCCCCATGCCATTGAACTACTGAACAAGAAATACGCCGATGTCTTCACGATTTTGCGCAGCTATCCCGAACTGGAAAACTATCTTTCCCCGTTCGTGGATGCTTGGGAATCGGATGCTAACGAGCAGTTGCAGGGGCAGATAGCCAGTGCAAAAATCCCGCTTTCAAGGATGATTTCACCCGCCCTTTACTGGGTAATGACGGGCGATGATTTTTCACTCGACATCAACAACCCGAAAGAGCCTAAAATCTTGGTGGTAGGCAACAATCCCGACCGTCAGAACATCTATTCGGCGGCATTGGGACTATATAACAGTCGAATAGTAAAGCTGATAAACAAGAAAGGTCAGCTTAAAAGTTCGGTGATAATAGATGAACTGCCGACTATATATTTTCGGGGGCTTGACAATCTGATTGCGACCGCCCGAAGCAACAAGGTGGCGGTTCTGTTAGGTTTTCAGGATTACAGCCAGCTTACCCGTGACTATGGGGACAAGGAGAGCCGGGTGATACAAAATACGGTGGGTAACGTGTTCAGCGGTCAGGTGGTCGGTGAAACGGCGAAAATCCTTTCCGAGCGTTTCGGAAAGGTATTGCAGAAACGGCAGAGTATGACGATTAACCAGCGGGAGAAGTCCACCTCGATAAGCACCCAAATGGACAGCCTGATACCTGCCAGCAAAATATCCAACCTCACGCAGGGCATGTTCGTGGGGGCGGTAGCGGACAACTTCGATGAACGGATAGAGCAGAAGATTTTCCATTGCGAAATCGTGGTGGACAATGAAAAGGTGAAACGGGAAACCGCCCGTTACGTGAAATTGCCGCAGATTATCGACTTCACCGACAAGGACGGTAACGACCGTATGCAAGAGGAAATACAAGCCAACTATGACCGTATCCGACAGGAAGTCCGGCAGATTGTCGAGGACGAAATAACCCGGATTAAGAATGACTCGGAGTTACGGCATTTGATAAAACAAGAATAGACTTAGAAATTTTAAAGTCTATTCTTGCTTTATCAAAATTTTATCCTTCAGGAGGAAATGGATCTGATTTTCGTGGATAAGTCCTTTCCTCTTGAAATTTACCATCCATTTTATGTATTTTCACGGATGAATTCGCTTGTCGTTTGGCTATCTCTATAGTCCTTTGAATTACTTCTTTTTTAGTAGTTCCGACTACAGAAGCTCTCTCTCCTTTTTCAAGTTTTCCTTGCCAACCTTTTTCAGTCTTTGTTACATGGTAATTTTTTTTCATATATTCTATTTAAGTAATTATACTCTAGATACAATCCTTGCAGCAGTCTTTATATCGACTGTCTGTACACCTATTGATTGTAAAGTTTGTCGCATATCATTAAAAACAGGTTCTTCCTCGTTCGGGTCAAATATTGTTAAAATAGCTGTAAATGGGATTCCATTATCTGGAATACGTTCACCATCTCTTGTTAAATATTCCACATCAAGTCTCCAATCCGTAGATGGGCCAACGCCTTTTGAGAATTTTTTTTCGTAGACTTTAATCGGGCTCCATTTAAATGCATGCTCGATTTGGTCTTTTTCATAAAGTCCTCCTTCACCGGTTTCAGGTGCATAAATAGCCTCTAAACGACCTTTATATTTTCCGTCTTTTTGTAATTGCCTTAATCTAGCATCAATATTCACTCGTATAAATTCAGAACCATATTTATAATCTAATGGAGGAGTACTTACAATTGTAAGTCTAGCTTTACCTGTACACTTTCCATTCTTTACGAGGCAGGAAGGCCATGTGAAACTAAAACTAAGTTTTCTACCTGTCGTAATTCTGTTGGCAAATACTAAAGTAATCGCATTATCTCCTCCTTCCAATATCTCTTTAGAACTCTGTGGCATACCAAAGCCTACTAAATGTTTTGCAACAGCACTTAACTGTCTATCTTTAAAAGGTTCAGGAATTATGGCATGATGAACAGACAACGCTATTAAAGTTTCTCTGGAAACATCACCTTCAATACTGTTTTCTAAAGCAGCTATAGTTTTTGCTACATTAGGAGCGGCATAACTGGTTCCACAACCATCTTCAATATATCCATGCTCATTTATAGAAAAAAGTCCATATCCTTCTGTAACATGTTTCGTTCCGGCTCCTCCGATATGGGCTAAATCAGGTTTAAGTCCAGTCCTAGACCCAACGCCTCGACAGCTATAATTGCTTAATCCGTAAGCAACAATACCGTTTATATCAGGAGGATTTAAAGCTGAAACACTTATATTGCGACAACTTTCTGCTGGTACTTTAAGAGAATCACTTCTTGTAGCAACTAGAGTCTTTAAAGCTGCGACAGGATCTGCTGGCCATTCTTTTCTCATTTGTGTAGGCTTGGTATTACCTGCTGATATAATGAAAATAACATCATTGTCCTCTGCAATTTTATCTAAAATTTGAGCAGGAATACTGTAACCACTTGATGTTACATGTTCTTCTACATTAAGACTAAAGTTAAATATGCGCACTCCAGTTCTTGCCTTTAATTCTTGAACAGCTATTTCTAACTCATTGAAGAATTCTAAAGGTTTAGAATAATAAGAATCATAAAATTTGGCAGGAAGAATATCTAAATCAATAATGTAGCAACCATTTAATTCTTTGCAAACATTATTTTTATTTAGATCACGTCCAATTACAGCCAATCCTGCAATGAAACTGCCGTGATGTTCATCTTTATCTTCTGGACTAATTAGACCCCACCTATCTTGAATCCAATCTCCCAATATATCTGAAACACCGCCATCTACAATACATAACTTTGGATAATTAATATCGGGATCTATAGAAGGTATTGTAGCAAGAGAACCTATGGAATTATTAGAAGTACTATTCCCTCTATTTATAATGGGAGGTAATGTGATTTTTTTTACAAGGGGGTGTCTATCTAAAAAATCCAAAAGTTTTTCATGTTGTTGGGGATTTAGATTAACTGATTTGCGATTAACATTTTTTGCAGCTGATGACTGTAATGGAACCATTTGGACAACAGGTATTCCACCTTCTTCTAATTTTATTCCATATAGGATAGCAGCACCTTTATCTTGTTTTATTTTTAGTGCATATAACCCAGAACCGAAATTTTCAAGACCATTAATAAAAGTACTAAATAACAGTCTCTTTTGTACATTTAATGTATCCCAATCCTTTTTTGCAGGAGGATTTTCAAATAATTCTACAATATATGCTCCACCTGAGCGAGGGTCAGCTAACCATTCTATTGCTTCAGTTACTGAAAACTTTCGTTTATCACTTTTTGAATGTTGAGATATATGATCAATTGCACCTATTTCACTTCGTATCCGGCTAGGATGAGGAACATCTTTCCCATTAATATTCTTTTTACGAGTAGTTGTTTCAGCTTTATCTATTTTATTGGAAACATGCTCAATACTTTCCGGAGTTAATTCTACATACAACTCTCCGAGTTCGCCAGCACCAACAACAGGAGCAATATCCGGATTGAAAATAGCACGAGTAGGACAATGACTTTTCGCTAATGCAGATTGTCTTAGTGTAACCTTTGCATAAGATACAGGTGCAAACTCATTACTAATCTGCATGTTTTTAATTTCATGTAGCTGTTGAGAAAGTAATTCTTTGTGTTCTATGAATGCTACGTCATTATCTGCAAAAAAATCGGTAGAAGGTCCACCTCCCTGGTTTTCCACATCCTCAATGAAATTATTGGTATTTAAAACCACTTGTATAGGACTATTTGCCATAATTTATTAATTTAATTTATTTCATTTTTGATTTAAGTTTGCTTAAAGAAGAAGTAGTCATCCCAAACATAGGGGCTATATCAACCTGTTTGAATGTGTATGTTTCATCTTCAATAAGAGCATTAATAAACTCTTCATCACTCTTCAATATGATGCTTTTCTTTTTTTCATTTACACGCCCTGAATTTAGAAGTACAAATTGTTTGATAATGTGTGATACGGTTGATTCTTTATCAATGATAAAAGCTCGTTTTACCCATTTTGCTAACATTTCAATATCTGCACCAGTAGAATCTTCAAGACACCAAGCAAATAACTTTATTTCATTGTCTGCAAAGTTCAGTGGAGAAAGAAATTTTCGGATTAATGCCATTGTTACTTGTGGAGATGGTTTTGGAATTTCTACTTGGACATCAAATCTTCTCCATATTGCAGGGTCTAATAAAATTTCATGATTTGTAACCCCAATGGTAAAACCCCGATCTTTCCTACTATCTAAACATTGGAGTAATGTATTGACTACTCTTTTTACTTCACCAACCTCTTGAGGATCATTGCGAAGTTTCGCTATTGCATCAAATTCATCAAGTAAAAGGACACAATTGTATCTATTGGCAAATGAAAATAGATTACCAATATTTTTTGCTGTAGTTCCTAAGAAAGAAGACATCAACCCCTCTAAGCGAGCCAATACAACAGGAAGACCTATTTGTTTTGCAATCCATTTTGCTAAATGGGTCTTTCCTGTTCCTGGTACTCCATAAATTAAACAAGAGCTAGCTGGATACGCGTCAATTTCAAGTAATTTGTCAAATCTACACCATTCATTGATTATAGAATTTATCGCATCTTTTATACTATCATCAAATAGTGGAATTTCATTTGGTAAATCATCGTTAAAGAAAACTTCTGCTAGGGGGGTAGAGGTCTCCTTATCAACAGGTATGGGGGTTTTAGGAGTAATTTCTTCTCCATTACCCATTGCAAAAGATTGTTTAATTCTACTTGGTGTCATTTCAAGAGATTTTTCTGATGACATAAGTAAAGATTCGATTGATTTAGCCTCCTTTTCATCCCCATTTTTCTTAAGAGCCTCTTTTAATCTATTAACCTGCTGTACAACAGCATGGTTTGGAGTAGATAGAGCTGACCTACAAAGAGCTTGTATAATATTAAAATGTTCCATTTATTTCTTTTTTATATATAATAATTGCGCAAATATAGGATAAAATTTCCATAAACACAATATTTATTTCCTATTTAATGAAATTTATTCCCCATCCTGTGCATTATTGGTGAGTTTTTATATGCTCTGCTGGACTTCTACGGACAAATAAAGACTAATGAGGACACCTGCCGCCTATTTCTCAAATATAGCATATTTAGTCGTTACCTTTGGACGGGAATATTCCCGTAACCACTAAAAATCCAATTATTTATGGCAAAGAAAATGACCCCACCCGCAGAGGGGCTGGAAAAAGACGTGCTGCTGGTCTTGGATAAACAGCAGGGAAAGGTGAGTGCCGTTAAGGGTATCGACAAGGATGGCAATTTGCAGACCGTACCGCCAACGGCTGCACATGGCGGCGAGTTCATGCAGGTGGACAGGAACGGTGACATATTTAGCAACCTCGTTTCCAACTTTTACCGCAAGTATCAGGACACCGCCGGGCTGGAGCTGTTCAATGTCAGGGTTTCCGAAGCAGAGAAGACTGCCAAAGTTATCGAGGACAATCATCTTAACCCCACGCCGAGGGGTGACGGGCTGACTGAAATGCTACGAGTGCCGAAGCCAGACTTACACGAGTTCAAGCAGGGCTACCGCTTCGACCCGGCAAAAATCGACTGGGAGAACCTGAAAAAAGTAGGTATCACTGCCGACACGTTGAAAAACACAAAGGACTTCGACCGGGTGATGCGTGGCTACAAGTCCCGCAACACCTACACCGTTTTGGGAACGGTGGGCGGCTTCTACCTCAAACCGACCGATGTCAAACTTTCTTTCTATCAGACAAAGGACGGCACGGTAGTACCCAAGCTGCACGGTGTACAGCAGGACGAGAAACTGTTGCAACGCCCATACAACGGACACGAGTTCACCAAGCAGGAGCAAGGCAACCTGCAATCTATCGGCAATTTGGGCAACATTGCCCAAATCAAAGACCCGAAAAGCGGCGAGCAAATCCTCGTGTTCATCAGCCGTGACAGGTACACGCACGAGCTGGAGTATATGTGGGCTGACAAATGGCAGTGTCCCGATACCGTTTGTAACGTGAAAGTCACCCCGGAACAGAAAGCCGCCTTTGAAGCCGGGCAGGCGGTCAAAATGGAAAACCTGCAATTTAAGGACGGCACAAGGCGCAGTGCCTATTTGCAGGTCAGCGCAGTGGAGCGTGGTTTGGAGTTCCTGCCAAGGTCTGCTATGCAAGCCTTGCAGCAGGCATCCGGGTTAAAGGATGAAAAGGGCGTGGAGTTCAACGGTCATGTGCAGCCCGGCGCACAGGGTAAATCCCCCGACAAGATACAGCCGAAAGACGTTATCCCTGCCAACGAAAGCCGGACACAGGTAGCGGTCAATTCGGAGGGCAAGACCCACGAAGCCACCAAGCAATGCAAAGAGCCGTTGAAGCAAGGACAACAGAAGCCCACCGCCAAGCAGAAAGAGAAGCAGGATAAAGCGCAGGACAAGAGCCTGAAAGCCGACAAGCCCAAGAAGTCCAAAGGAATGAAAATGTAGTACCAACCTAAAAACAAAGAAATATGATAGCACTAATCGCAGAGAAACCCAGCGTGGCAAAAGACATCGCCCGCATCATCGGGGCGACCGGGCGCAATGACGGTTATCTGTCCGGCAACGGATATATGGTAACATGGGCGTTCGGTCACTTAATCCAGCTTGCCATGCCCGAAGCCTACGGCGTGGCGAATTTCCGCAAGGAAAGTTTGCCCATACTGCCGACCGACTTCCAGCTAATCCCCCGTCAAGTGAAAGCGGAGAAAGGCTACAAGGCAGACCCCGGCGTACTGAAACAGTTGAAAGTGATAAAGGAAGTGTTCGACCAGTGCGACAAGATTATAGTCGCCACCGATGCCGGGCGTGAGGGTGAGTTAATCTTCCGCTATATCTTCCATTACCTGAACTGCCGCAAGCCCTTTGTCCGCCTGTGGATAAGCAGCCTGACCGACAAGGCTATCCGTGAGGGGCTGGATAACCTGCAACCGGGCGGGCGTTACGATAATCTCTACCTCTCCGCCAAGTCCCGCAGCGAAGCGGACTGGCTGATAGGCATAAACGCCACCCAAGCGTTGAGCGTAGCCGCCGGGCAGGGCGTGTTCTCTTTGGGTAGGGTGCAGACACCCACACTTGTGATGATATGCAGCCGTTATTTGGAGAACAAGAACTTCGTGCCTGCCAAGTTTTGGCAACTTAAAGCCCATACCGCCAGTGGGGAAATAAGTTTTCCTGCCCAATCGACTGCCAAGTGGGAACAGCAGCCCGAAGCCATAGCCGCCTTGCAACGGGTAAAGGATGCGGGGCAGCTTGTGGTTAAATCCGTTGAGAGGAAAGAAGCCAGCCAAGAACCGCCGCTTTTGTATGACTTGACTACCCTGCAAAAGGAAGCGAACACGAAACTGAACTTTTCGGCGGACAAGACGCTTTCCATAGCGCAGAGCCTGTATGAAAAGAAAGTGATGTCTTATCCGAGAACCGGGAGCCGCTATATCTCGGAGGACGTTTTCGATGAAATGCCGGAGCGTGTCGCCTTGTTGGGACAATACCCTCGCTTTGCCGGATATGCCGCCGGGCTGAATGGCGCAACGCTGAACCGCCGCAGCGTGAATGACAGTAAAGTGACCGACCACCACGCCTTAATCATTACCGAGAACCTGCCCGGTGAACTCTCCAAAGATGAACGGGCGATTTACGAGCTGGTAGCCGGGCGTATGCTGGAAGCCTTTTCGGGCAGGTGCGTGAAAGACGTTACCACTGCCGTATTGTCGGCTGGAGATACGGACTTTATGGTAAAAGGGGCTGTGATGAAAGTAGCCGGGTGGCGTGCCGTGTTCAGCGAGCAGGACACCGAAGATGAAGATAACGCCACCTTGCCGCCACTTCAAGAGGGACAATGTTTGCCACTTTCCGCCGTGGATCTGCTCGAAAAGCAGACCAAGCCGAAGCCGCTGCACACCGAAAGCAGCCTGCTTGCCGCAATGGAGAATGCCGGAAAGGAACTGGAGGATGCCGAACTGAAAGCCAGACTGAAAGATGCCGGGATAGGCACGCCCGCCACTCGTGCGGCGATTATCGAAACGCTGTTCGTCCGCCAGTACATCGTGCGTGAGAAGAAGAACCTTGTACCCACCGACAAGGGGCTTGCCGTTTACAAGATTGTCAAGGACAAGAAGATTGCCGATGTGGAAATGACGGGTATGTGGGAAAACGCCCTTGCCAAGATAGAAGCGGGTGGCATGGATGCCGACACGTTCCGAAAAAGTATCGAGGTGTATGCCGCCCAAATCACGGCAGAACTGCTTTCGGTACAGTTGTCTATCGCCAATGACGAAACCTGCCCCTGCCCGAAATGCAACAGCGGACGCATCTTGTTCTATCCGAAAGTGGCGAAATGTTCCAACGTGGACTGTACGCTTACCATATTCCGAAACAAGTGCGACAAGCAGCTTTCCGACAAGCAGATTATTGAGCTGGTGACGAAACGCAAGACCGGGTTAATCAAAGGCTTCAAGGGAAAGAACGGCAAGGCTTTCGATGCTTCGCTGGTGCTGGACGAACAGTTCAATGTCGGTTTTTCATTCCCCAAAAAGAAAGAGAAACCGAAGAAATAGCCTATCTTTACCGCTGAAATTTCATTGTGATAGGTTGTATTGCTTATGATAATTGGAATTTTAGTGGTTGCGCCCGGAGGGAAACCGGGCGCATTTTTATTGCTTCCTTGATTGTTACAAACCCCTATCGAATTGGTAGGTCGAGCAGACCACCCCGTTATCCAGTACCTTGCTTCCTGACAGTTTCCACTGAGAACCGAGCGTTTCCCCTATGAAGCCGATACCTTTGCCCAGCACGACCGGGACAGTGTAAATGGTCAGGCTATCCAGCAACCCGGCTTTAATCAGCGAGGTAAGCAATTTGCTTCCACCTACCACCAACAGGTCGGTTTCCTGTTTCAGTTCATAGACCTTTCGCAAGGGTTCTTCGGTCAGGAACTCCACGCCGCAGTCCGGCGTAACATTGGTATCGTAGTGTGACACCACAAAAGACCGTTTGCTTTTGTACGGCCACCCGCCCCAATGCTCAAAGATGTAGTTGTAGGTGTTCGCCCCCATAAGCAGGCAGTCCGCTTCCGAACAATGCTTGCCAACGATAGCTTTTACTTCACCGGGCAACCAGTCCAGTTCCTTGTCCAAGGTGGCGGTATGCCCGTCAAGAGATACGGCGATGTGCGCTTTAATTTGTTTCATCTTGTTAGGTATTAAACAGTTTAATAATCCGTAATCGACTGTCCGCCAATATCCAAAAAAGAAGCGTGGCTCTTACACTGCTTCGATACGTGGTACTGGCAATACCTTTTGAGGAAACAGGCAAGACCACGCTATGCGATTGCATAACGTATCCTGCACTGAATATCCCCTCAATTTGAAAATTTGCCAGTTTTCGTATCAGGACGTTCAGCGGAACGCTTATTATCTATGTCTTATATAAAGACGAAATCACAGCAAAAGCTGTTCAATCGCCGTTATTCTCTTATGTTATTTTGCAAAAGTAGTAAAAATCACCGGAATAACCTTATAAGTAAACGAAATCCTGCCTTGTTGTAACAACAAAGCAGGATGAAGAAGAGAATACCATGAAAATGATAACTGCTCAATCCGTGCGTTCACGGATTAACTTGTGTATGTCGCTTGCCCGGTAATAATATTTACCGTCCAGTGTCAGGTAAGGCAGTATTCCTTTCTTTCGATACCGTTGCAAGGTTTTGACACTGACCTTTAGCATAAAGCATAAATCCTGATTGTCAAGCAGCTTTTCGCCATTCAGGTAATTATGTCCGTTTAACAGGCGGTCTATTTTTTTGTCCTGCATATCGAGCCTATCCATGATACGCTCCATCCATGCCACGAAGTTTTCTTTATCTATATACATAAGGCTGTCGGATTAAATCAGACCAATCATGAAATAACTCTGGTTTGCCGGGTCTTTGACAATAATGTCCCGTTCACGCATGAAGCGGATATAGCTCTTTGCGGTACGTTCCTTAACGTCCAAGACTTGCTGCAACTGCTCGCAAAGGTCTATGTAGGTGATATGTGCCTGCCTCCCGAAGATGTCACGGGCAACGCCCACCAGCTCTTTTTCCTTGCGCTTCTCCTTTTCTTCACGGGGTTTCTCGCCCTTGTAAACGTGCATCCCGGCTTCCTTATCCCAAGCAAAAAGCATCAGTGGAACATCCAGTGGGCTACCGTCACGCACTTTCAGAGCTTTCACGACCGATTGGGTAAGTTCATCGTCTTTCTCTATGGAAAGGATAGTAGCCGCCTTGCGTTGCAGTTCGCTGCCCAAATGCCCACGCAGTTTTAATCCGTTCGGGACAAAGTGCAACACGCACAGAATACAGGTGTTGTAAATGCCTGCCAGTCGGTAAAGTTCATCTATCACCGCCACGCTTTCCGCTTCATCGTTGGCACTCTTTACAAGGTCGGCAATACCGTCAATGACGACCAGCTGGATGCCGCCGTACTGGTAGTAGAACTTATCCAGGCTCTGCACAATGGCGTGCAAGCGTTCCTTGCGTGACATACCCGTCAGGCAGAACGCTTTCAGTTCATCGGGTTTGTCCGATTGTTTGGCTCGTGCCAGCAGGTTGCTTACGTTCTTGAACAGTTGCACTTCCGACTGTTCGGTGTCATAGAGCAAGACAGCCTTGTGCCTGCCGTTAGCGGTTATTTGTATGCCCAACGTATCTGTTTCCGCACCAGCCGGACAGATGCAGCCCGCCACGATTGCGGCTACATAGTTGCTCTTGCCCGTTCCCTCGCCCCCGGTGATGCCGAACAGGTTGCCTTGTGTTCCCAGCGGAACGTCACCCGCTGAAATAATCACTTGCGCTTTGGCGGGCGGGTTGTTGAAATCTATCTCGCATGATTTAAGCATAATCAATGTGTCGCTATATAGGGTATCTAAAAATTCGATAAACAGTTTCAGAAAATCTTCACGGGTATTTCCGGCTTTGAAGTAGTCGGAAATGTCTTTTTCCTCTTTTGTCCCCGGAAGCGGGAGCAGTAGGCGTTTCACGCCAAATTCTTCCAGTAGCTTTTCTTGCTTGCGTGAGCTTTCCTTGCCCGTCTTATCCATATCGAAAAGCAGGACAATGTGCTTGAATCGAAACGTCAGCCGATAAACCAGCGTGGGCGGTATAGTCACCGTTTCACTGTTGAAGCAGATAGCATGAAAGCCATGCGCCGCTAATGAAAGCACGTCTTTCTCGCCGCCCGTGATAAAGAGCGTATCGCCTTTGGCAGGCAGTTGTTCCAGCCCGAAGCAATAGTTTTCACCAAAACTGCCGCCATAGAGGAAGCGGGGCATGGAGAACGGGCGGTACAGCTTGATGTGCTGTTTGCCCTTGTAACCGTACATAGGTTCTGCCACCGATGAAATATAGGTGTATGGCTTTCCCTCTGCGGTTTCGCTATGGTATTCCCGGAGCGAACAGACCTTGTAATGTTCCAGCAGTTCGGGCGTGATGCCGTACTGTTGCCAGTACACCAGTTCGGCAAGCGGAAACTTCTGTTCCCGGAACTGGTAAGGCTTAACTGTTTTTTCGGGTGTTTCTTCGGTTGGGTCTGCTATCATTCGATTATTAGTTACCGGGGTGATAGCTATCGGAGAACCAGTTGCCAAACCTAAGCCCAAATCTCGGTCGATAATCTCCAGTATCTCCACGAAATCACCCGCCCGGTTACAATCCAGTCCTTTTAGTTGCCCCACGAAGAAAAAGCAATCGCCGCTGTAATTGTCATTGCCGAAGTCTTTCATTTTATACATACCGCTATGACGGTCAAAGTAGATGTTGCAGGATGCTTTCTTATCCTGATACAACGGATTTAGAAAGTTCCGACCTATGCGCCAGTTACCGGGCAGATAGTGCTTGAAAACAGACAATCCGTTACTTGTCCTGCTTAGAATTTCGTCTTTCTTTAGCATAAGCCTCATGATTTGCAACCAAATTACGCATACATTCATCATTGCTTTTTATCAGTCGTTCTTCCAACAGGCGTTTTAATTCGCCTATTTTATAATAACAACGTCCCCCTATGTTGGAATAGGCAATAACTCCATTTGCCCGTAATCGTTGTAGGGTACGGTCGCTGATTTGAAGAAATGTACAGACCTCGTAACTATCCACCCAAATTTCATCTTCATTCGTTTTGCTTTCACCTAACTGGTTGAAGATAAAGTTTGCTATGGTGGTAATCTTGTTGTCAAGTTCCTTATAGGCTTTTGACTCAAATGTTATTATCTCCATATTGCTAACTTATTGATTCGTTGCAAAGTTCGGAAGAAGAAATAACCTAAAAGTCACGGTTGTACCTATCATAGTATTACTTTTTTCATACCTATTTTACCCTAAAATAGGTATGAAATCTCTGAAAAATGCCATTTTTCAAGGTACATTTCACTATAAAAAAAAAGTACCATGTTAGGGAGAACATGGTACTTCTATTTATTGAAATACAGAGAATTATTTCATATCATCTTCATTCATTCGCTTAATCAGGTTCTCTATTAAGCAATGAAGATAAGCCGTTCGGTCTTTTCGTTCTTTCATGGCAATGTACGAAGCGTAATAATCCCCTAAATCAATGTTGAATATCGTACTAAGGAAATTCATCATTTCTTTTATCTCCACATTGCCATTATTGATGTCGCCCGAAGATACAAGGGAATATCCCAGTTCGATAAGAAACACCTTTTTGCCAGTAAAACGAAGTGGATATTTAAGGCATCTTTGCAGATTATCTTCTATCTGATTGTCATTTACCAGTTTTTGTAGTCTTTTATTCAGATAGATGCGTAGCATTTCATTGGCGATAATCTTAGCCACCTTATAATCATATCCTGTTGAAAAATTCGGGTCTTTATCGAATTGTGCGCTATCGGTGCATAAACGCAGATCCGCTTTGCCCCGAACAAAATAATATTCATCGTACACGGTTGAGCCTGAACGGTAGTATTGGTAAAAGTCCAAATTGCGATTGAAGAAATAGGTCAGATTATCCAGTTCCCGGTTGATATAACTTCTAACTACTTCATTGCTGCCATTAGGGCATTGTGCTTCTATCCGATAAATCTTATAGAAAAATAATAGTCGGGCAAGTATTTCCGGCTTCTGCGTCTTGAAGAACAGGATTTCGTCCTCTTTGCTCGGAAATACATAAGTTTGTATTTTTTCTCTTAAATCATTAAGAACTGTTTGTAATCTATGTACCATTGAAAGAGAAGTTTCAATAATACCATAGCCGTAAAGGTCGATTTCGTCAATCTCTACATCCAAGTCTGCTAATATCTTATCAAAATCATTCAAAATTTATTCTGCTTTAGATTTATAACGATTTTGCAGTTTGGTACTAAACATTTCTCGAAAGGCAATACGCATCCCATTTGCAAACGACACATTGATATATATAGAATCTGTTGGACAATGCTTAACACATAGTTGGCATTGAATACAGTTCTTCTCACCCGTTGGCAGCACGGTATTATTTTTCGTAAAAATATTCATTGGGCAGACTTTTATGCATTTGCCACATTGTATACATGAAGTAGTGTTGAGAAATACAACTTTGTAACCTGCTATCTTGTTCCTTCCATTTATACGAAAGGCTGTTCCTTGTTCATATACTGTAATATTTTCTTTGGTAAAGGGAGAAACAAGGTTGAGTTTCTGTTTTAATTCTTCCGCAAATAAACGTGCTTTGAATAGGTCTTTGTCATTCGGTCTATTCTTATTGTAACCATTTATCAATACCCAAGGACCTGTTTTATCAAAGCCTACACTAGAAAATTCACCAACAAGATTAGCCTTTTGTCGCTTTATAGTTTCTTTTAGTGCTTTATGATAGCCACCCAAAAACGGACGGCAACGAGTAGAAAAAATAAAGACATTCTTTTCCTGTAAAGATAATTTTGAAACAAATCGCTGCAACAGAATATCATGCTCGGCAAAATGTATAGCTGAACCAAAACCTATTAAATCATACTTTAATAAGTCTATATCTGACATTTTAGCTTCAATAGAAACTAAATCTGCTGAAAGTACCGCAGCTATACTTTGGGCTATTCGCAATGTGTTTCCGTTATATGTTGATGAATAGAATATAGCTGTTTTCATTTTATTATTTTTATAATTGTTTCCGGCGTTCCCGGTTTGCCGTTTACCCCTTTATAACCAACGAAACTCAATGTTTCAGGGTTGAAATAGTACGAACAAGTCCAAAATGCGGATAACAAACCAGTAAGACAAACTTCTATTTTGTTAGTATTAGTTCCCATGAACTGCTCCATGCCTTGTGCTTCTGCTACCATTGCATATAACTTTATATTATCGGGGCGAAAACACTCATATTTTACTGTTTTCTTGTCTTTTAATAATACCCCGGCATTATAAGCTATGTTCTGATACCAAACATAGCCATTACTTTTAATCGTTTTGGCAATAGATTTACCCTTAAATTTTCCAGTAAGTGAATATATGTTGTTGCGTAGTTCTATTGTCAAATCAGTTTGCAACTGAATATTTGTAACTTTCCATTTCTCTGTTTGGAATGACTTATTCATTACATATTCGTGTTGCTCATTCTCTTGTGTTACATATAAATATATTTTCCCATTTGTCTTTTTCTCCTGCCAAACGATTGTTTCTTGCTGGTCGCCACATTTTGAAAGATAGGTTGTCTTTTGGGCAAAGGCTGGTGAAGAAAGCAGCAATACAATAATGGAATATAGGTGTATATGTTTCATTTTATTTTTGACATTATGAATGTATCAACGTAGTCGGATATAACACTTTTCAGTTTCTCCCATGCTTCTGCTTTACTGAAATCTATTCCATTAAACATATTATATTGGCGGGAAAACAATATGATATAGTTAATTGCTGCAATGATGATAGTAATATAAAAGTTACAATCTTTACAACTATTGCCCAATCTCTTTTCTAATTCCAACTGCAATTTGTGACCGTTTTTTTCTCGTTCCACTTGTATTGCCCGAAATGATGAGTTCCCCGATAATTCCCATACATATAATTCCTGCATAAGTTGATTATCTTTCAGGTATTCTAATTGCTTCAATAATACAGCTTGTATTATTTCCCTTAGATTGGATGTTGTGGCTTGTTTCACTTGATTAATGAACTCTGAATAGGCAAATGAATAGTAGTCATATTGTTTTGCCCAAGCTACTAACAGCCCGTCTAAACCACCAAAATAGCGATATATCAACACCTTATCGCATTGCGCTTGCCTTGCAATACGGTTAATACCTATTTTAGTAAATCCTTCTTCTTCAATTACCTTACTTACAGCTTCAAGTAACCGCTTCTCTGTTTCTTTTAATTCCATAAATAATCAATGTCACTATTGGGTGACAAAGATAAGTAACCGTTCGGTGACACCAAAGGGAAATGCGATTTATTTTTCATGTATTGATGATTTTTATATACGTTCTATATGATTGATAATCCTCGTCAATCTCATCAATAACAGATAATTATTAAACTGATTTAATCCAATTTAAGATACAACCCGAATGACAAAATGTCAAAGGAGGGCTGTATCTCAAATTGGACTTATACACTTCACCAGTTTACGGTTTCACTCAAAATGTTGCCGTCTGCCGCATCTTCTGAATTAAAGGTATTACTTTTATATTGGATGCAGAGCATTACAAGTGGCTCTGTTCCATTATTGCGGACAGAACGTTTTCCTTCAGGAGCTACACGTACTACACTTCCTTCCGAAATAGGGAATATTTGACCGTCTACCTGAAACTCGCCATTTCCACTAAGGAAAAAATAAAGTTCTTCATGTGTTTTGTGAGTGTGAAGAAATCCTGTTTCTGTTCCCGGTAGGAATAGCTGGAATGAAAATTCGCTTCCTGTGACTTGAAGTGCAGAACCGCAGAATACTTTACCTGGAATTTTAATTTCGGGAGTAAGCTCCAACACGTAATTTCCTAATTCATTTAACTTACCTAAGTTGATAACATCGAAGTTTGTTGCTGATGTTGTTTTCTCAATCTGTTTCATTGCTTTTAATTTTGAATGTGAATACTTCTATTGGTTATATATCGCAAATTAGCTAACTTTGCATAGGATTGTTGCTTTCTTTTTGATACTGCAAATCTACAAAGCATTTATTTATCATACAAGAAGTTACAAATATGTATCATAGTTACCAAAAGGTTACTTTTGCAGAAAAACAATAGATTACAATGACGAAAAAAGAAGAAAAAAAATCTATCATTGAAATTTGTCCTATTCGGAATGTTATTGCCCGTTTTGGCAATAAGTGGGCATTATTGGTTATTTACATATTGAATGAAAATGGCTCAATTCGTTTCAATCAATTAGCAAGGCAAATACCTGACATATCAACAAAAGTATTATCCAATACATTACACATATTAGAAGCTGACGGATTGGTAAAGCGAACTGTTTTCCCAAAGGTTCCCATAAGGGTGGAGTATGAATTAACAGAAACAGGAAGAAACCTTGTTCCTATCATTATATCATTGACAGAATGGGCGCAAAATAATATGAAATCAATAATGGCGCACAGAAAAAAGTTTGAGAACTCCGCAACTAAATCCAACTAATAAACCGTTGTTTGGTACAAGTTAATTTTTTAGTGCAAGGTGCAAGTATATATCTATATATATAGCTTGCACCTTGCACTAACCGTAGAATATTTATTTTCAGTGATTTGCGTATTTCAAAATAAAGCTGTATCTTTGAACCGAAGATAAAGGCAGACACAATCCTGACAAGGGAAGCCAAATGTTCTTTGAAAAAAGTGCCCAATTCGTACCCCTTAAAAGATAGGGATACGCTAAAATATTGATTTTAAGACTTGTGAATCGCACGGTTCAAGATCCAGGCGGATCACTGAAAGCAAAATCCCCCTTGATAACCAGAGATTATCAAGGGGGATTTGCTTATGCATCAATTGGAGTGACAGAACAAGGCAACTCAACCATAAAAGTAGTACCTATTCCCAATTGGGAATCAGCCCATATCCGTCCGTTCATCTTATCAACAATAGATTTACAAATAGGCAAACCTAACCCGGCTCCCTGAGTGAAAGAGTCGACTTTCTCAAATCTTTCAAATATCTTTTCCAACATATTCTGAGGAATACCACGACCGGTATCTCGAACACCGATCCGCACATAGGACGAATCTATCTCATAAAAAACCTCCACATATCCACTAGTCGTATTCTTTAGAGCATTGGAAAGAAAATTATTTAAAATCTGCTTGATTCGCAACCTATCCAATTCTACTAGAAAACCCTGATCAAGATAATGGGTCCGAAGTTCAACTCCCGCAGCTAGCTGACGAGTATATTCCGCAACACTTTCATCTAAAAGTTCTGCCAGGTTAAACCAACTCGGATGCAGCTCCAGATAACCGGATTCTAACTTGGACAAATCAAGAACATCGTTTATCAGCTCCAACAGAAGCTCATTATTATGACTGATGAGAGAGTTGTAGAGTTCTTTTTCAGCCATATCCTCCGTAGCTGCCAATAGGGCTGAAAAGCCGACAATCGCATTCAACGGCGTACGAATCTCATGGCTCATATTAGCCAGAAAAGCTGATTTAAGACGGTCGGACGCTTCGGCTTTATCACGCGCCTTGACAAGCATTTCCTCTGTCTTTTTCAACTCCGTTATATCGTAATTTATACTGATCAGTTCAATAATTTTATCTTGCGGGATATATTTCCGAACTAACAAATTGACATGCGTCCATGTATATTCACCGTTGCTTCTAAGGACACGCACTTCCTTACTTAATTTAGCCGTCAACCCGTTTCGTACATCTTCAAAGAATTGAGCCATGCAATTACGGTCGTCCGGATGGAGATGTCTGTAGATACCAATGATATCGGACAACGGCGTTCCATCCGCTTCACCGATGTTCCTATACCAACTCTTTTGGGCATAACCTTCTCCGGTCAGAAGATTAAGATGGGCATATCCTACCTTGGCATAATCTCCCACCAGCTCAAAAAACTCTTCAAATTCCTGAATTTTATTATAAGCAATGGTCGTTTCTGTCTTATCAGCATTGATCAACAGGTAATTAATCGGATTGCCCTCATCATCATACAGTGTCGTTACCTTAGTTACCAGGTCAATCGTACCTTCCCTTTTGGAATTTTTATAATATGAACCGATCTTAGAGAAGTCATAACGAAATGTAAAGTCTGCATCTTCATTCCTTCTCAACCGCTCTTTCATTTCTTCCGGGAACATTGGATTCTTGAAGATATCAAGTCCTAAAAGGTCCTCCTTTTTCTCGAGATGGAACATCTCCTGCTCTTTATCATTCAAATCTATCAATATCCCATCCTCATTGTATAATTCGATACCGACCGGCAGGTGCTTATAAATATTATGCAAGATGCGTTCGCTGTGCTGCAAGGCCTGATAAGCTGACGTCATATTAGGAGCCTCCTGCAATTCGGCTATCCCATAGACATTTGTATGCCCTTCTTTATCCGTTTCCTGAAAGCAGACCTTACTCCGCACCCAAACAGCCCCTTTTACCGTATCAAGTAAATACACTACTTCCGACATCTGCTGCTCACTAAAAGAATGAACAGTTGTAGGGCGTTGCTCCTCCTTCAATATGCGTTTGTTAAAATCTTCAAAACTAATAATACCCGAATCATCCAAACCCAACAATTTCGAGATATACTCCGAACACTCATAATTTAAAGTTGTCAGATCAGCCTTCCACCAACCCATGTCAGCAGCGTTCATCAATTTTGAAAAAAATATAAAATCTTTCTGTTTATTCATAATGCTATGCTAACTCACCTTTCTAAAGATAGTTAAAGATGCAAAATTAAATATTGCAGGCAATCTATAACTTTCTAAAAGATATTTTTTAACACATTATAAGAAGTTTATTTATCGATAGACTAAAAACATCCGATTGAATAAATCTTCTTCTGAAGTAAATTCAACCGGATGTATATCAAAGGCCACTTCTTCTATTTCATTCTTTCAAAGCTTGATAAACGGCTTTTGCCATTACCTTCGCTCCTTCTTCATTCGGATGAACTTTATCCGGGAAAAGTTCGGGCATTCCATCCATTGCCGCATGAAGATCAATAACCGGCAAATGATTTTTCTTGGCAACTTTCTTTATCATCGGAATAATTTCTTTGGAAATTATATCATCATTGATATTGTCACCAGTCCGATAGGATTTGGAAGGATAGCAGAGATAAATCTTCGGTTGGGCAGGCAGAGCTTTGAATGCATCCACCATTGTTTGCAAATCTTTTGTGAAATCCTCCTTATGCTTCCAATTGAATGATTTGCTATCGTTTGTTCCAAGCTTGATTACTACGATATTGGGATTGAAAGCCAACGCATCCTGATAGGCTTTCTCTTTCATATACGGATGATCTCCTTTATTTAATAAGGTACGGGCACTGACTCCGAAGTTCTTAACCCAATAACCGTCACCCAACATACGTCCCAACACGGAAGGATAGCTGTCGCGATTACGATTCTTAATCCGGGCTCCATAAGTAATGCTGTTGCCAATGCAAGCAACACGGACCGCATCTTTACGGGGAGCCTTGAAGCTACGTAACCAAGCTGTCAGTTCATCCAGCATTTCATTTTTATAAAGGAAACCTTCGCGGATTCCCCATCCATGCCCGCCGGAAGGATAAATATGAAGAACTGCAGGAACTTTATTCTTATTCAATGCCAGATAGTAGTTAACGCCATTGGCAGGAGGAACGGCATTATCATCATCACTATATACGATGAAGGCACGCGGTGTCTCTTTTGTCACCTGTTTTTCATTGGAATATTCTTTCTCCAGCTCGGCAGAAGCTTCTTTTCCTAACAGGTTATTGCGAGAACCCATGTGGGTATACGATTGATTCATCGTAATCACCGGATAAAACAGGATTTGGAAGTTAGGACGAAGTTCGGGTTTGGCATGGGTGGCAATCGTCGACGCCAAATGACCACCGGCAGAAGATCCCATAATACCAATATCATTTGGATTCAGATTCCATACATCAGCACTGTCACGCACAATCTTCATTGCTGCTTCGGCATCCGAAATAGGAAGCGTGCGATCGCCTTTCGGCATTCGATATTTCAGCACAATAAGAGCAATGCCTTGCTTGTTAAAGTAAGGAGCCCAATCGTAACCTTCGTGGTCAACTGCCAGATGAGAATATCCTCCGCCGGGACAGGCTACCACCGCTCGCCCCGTAGCTAATTCCGGTGCCGGAAGGAATACACGAAGTGAAGGTTGTTCAATATCAAAAGGGTTGGGAGCCTTCTGGGCTACCGTCTGCTGACCTGCCAACAGGAAAAGCAACAGGAAAAAAAGAGTAGAAAATTTCTGTTTCATAGTATCTATGTACTTTGATTAATGAATAATTAGATGTGCGAAGATAGTAATTTTCCATATCTTTGCACTTCATTTTGATTATAAAAAGATATGCAAGGAATAAAGAATCTGACGCAAGGGCCTATCAACCGCCAATTGTTCAATCTGGCAATGCCTATCATGGCAACGTCATTTATACAGATGGCGTATAGCCTCACGGATATGGCATGGGTAGGACGACTGGGAAGTGAAGCTGTAGCCGCCATCGGCTCTGTCGGAATTCTGACATGGATGTCGGGGTCCATATCTTTATTAAATAAGGTAGGCTCGGAAGTCAGCGTCGGTCAATCTATCGGTGCACAGAACCAGGAGGCCGCCCGGAACTTTGCATCCCATAACATCACAATCGCACTTATCGTTTCTCTTTGCTGGGGTGGATTGCTTTTTGTTTTTGCCGATCCTATCATACGCATCTACGAACTCGAAGAGCATATTACCGCCAATGCTATCCAATATTTACGGATTGTCTCTACCGGACTGCCTTTCGTCTTTCTGTCGGCAGCTTTCACCGGAATCTATAATGCAGCCGGACGTAGCAAGATTCCTTTTTTCATCAGTGGCACCGGATTGATATTGAATATCATTCTCGATCCTTTGCTGATATTTGGTCTTGGGCTGGGTATTAACGGCGCAGCCTACGCTACCTGGATTGCAGAAGCAAGCGTTTTTCTTATTTTCGTCTATCAGTTGCGTCATAGAGATGCATTGCTCGGCGGGTTCTCTTTTTTCACACGACTGAAGAGACAATACACACGGAGAATCTTAAAACTTGGATTACCCGTAGCAACATTAAATACTCTTTTCGCCTTTGTCAATATGTTCCTTTGCCGCACCGCTTCCGAACAAGGAGGGCACATCGGATTGATGACTTTTACGACCGGAGGACAAATCGAAGCTATCACCTGGAATACCTCACAGGGATTCTCTACCGCACTAAGTGCTTTTATCGCCCAAAACTATGCAGCAGGACGGATCGAACGGGTACTCAAGGCCTGGCATACTACACTATGGATGACTGGTATCTTCGGAACATTCTGCACATTATTATTTGTTTTCTTCGGAAATGAGGTGTTTTCTATTTTCGTCCCCGAACAGGCTGCTTATGAAGCCGGAGGTGTTTTCCTTCGCATCGACGGATATTCACAGCTCTTCATGATGCTCGAAATCACCATGCAAGGAGTATTCTACGGTATCGGCCGGACGATACCTCCTGCCATTATCAGCATTGTCTGCAACTATATGCGCATTCCGCTTGCTATTTTGTTCGTGCAAATGGGTATGGGAGTGGAAGGAATCTGGTGGGCTGTCTGCGTCACTACCGTTGCCAAAGGATTGGTACTTTTAAGCTGGTTTGTGATTATTAAAAAGAAATGTCTGAGTATCCCTTCTGTAACAAAAGAATAACTCAGGATTCTCCTTCGTTAACAGACGGTCGGAATTCCACTCGTTATTTTAACTTAAAAAGTACACCTTTGCTAAATAATATATATCTTTGCGGTGTTATTCATCATACGATATGATTCGTATGAAATTATTTTTTTACTAATTAAAAACATCAACATTATGAACAAGATGAAGTTTATGGTTCTCTTTATGAGTGTTGCCATGATATTCAGTGGCTGTGCGAGTATGAATAACACCGGTAAAGGTGCGGCTATAGGTGGAGGTTCGGGCGCTGCTCTGGGTGCTATCCTGGGAGGCGTTATCGGTAAAGGTAAAGGTGCGGCTATCGGCGCTGCCATCGGTACGGCAGTAGGCGCAGGTACAGGTGCCCTCATCGGAAAGAAAATGGATAAAGCTGCAGCCGAAGCAAAACAAATAGAAGGTGCGCAAGTAGAACAGATTACGGATAACAACGGACTGAAAGCCGTAAAAGTAACATTCGACTCGGGTATCCTTTTCACAACAGGTAACGCAAGTTTGAGTCCTGCCGCTAAATCCGCATTAAGCAAATTCGCAAATAATGTACTTAACCAGAACCGTGATATGGACGTATCTATCTATGGATATACCGACAATCAAGGATGGAGAAACAGTACGGCTGAACAAAGTCGCCAGAAAAACCTGAACTTGTCACAGGAACGTGCACAGAGTGTAGCAAGCTATCTGTTGAATTGCGGTGTGTCCAGCAACCAGATCAAAGGTGTGCAAGGTATGGGTGAAAGCGATCCCGTTGCAAGCAACGATACAGCAGCCGGCCGCGAACAGAACCGCCGTGTAGAAGTATATATGTACGCTAGCGAACAGATGATCAGAGATGCACAGGCAGCTGCTAATTAAAAAATTACTGCGTTATACACGCAACCTGCTGATTTTTTTCTTCGCATCGACCTTACTGACGGTCATTATCTATCGGTTTATGCCGGTTTATATCACTCCGCTGATGGTTATTCGAAGTGTTCAGCAGATTTTCTCAGGAGATAAACCCACGTGGAAACACACGTGGGTTTCTTTTGATAAGATATCCCCTAACCTCCCGATGGCGGTGATAGCTTCCGAAGATAACCGTTTTGCGGAACACAACGGGTTCGATTTCGTAGAGATCAGGAAAGCAATGAAAGAGAACAAAACACGTAAGCGAAAACGGGGAGCAAGCACCATCAGCCAGCAGACAGCCAAAAATGTGTTCCTATGGCCTAAGTCTTCATGGGTACGAAAAGGGTTTGAAGTATATTTTACCTTTTTGATCGAGTTATTCTGGTCGAAGGAACGAATCATGGAGGTTTATCTCAACTCCATTGAAATGGGAAATGGTATCTATGGTGCACAAGCTACCGCCCAAATAAAGTTTGGAACAACAGCCGCCAAACTGACACGGGGACAATGTGCGCTTATCGCCGCTACCCTCCCTAACCCGATACGCTTCAATTCTGCGAAGCCTTCGCCATATATCCTAAAACGTCAAAAACAGATATTACGATTAATGAATCTGGTTCCCAAGTTCCCACCGGAAGAAAAGACTATAAGAAAGCAACAAGGTAAAAACAAGAAAACGAAGAAGGAGCAATGAGAAATCTCTCTTGCTCCTTTCACTGATAAACTTGTCCGACTGTGTGCTATCCCCATTTATACAAAATCTTTCAACTCTTGCTGTAAACGCTGACGTGTGAAAAAGATACGGCTCTTCACCGTTCCCAATGGCAAACCTAACTTCTCTGCTATTTCACGGTACTTGAATCCCGACACATGCATGGAAAAAGGTACCTTATATTCTTTTGGCAATGCATTGACTACACGATGCATCTCTTTCAAATCATACGCGCCCTCCGTACTGTCAAATCCGGAATCTTGCGGCAAATTCAAATGATAATAATTATCGGTAGTGTCTACAAAGGTCTGGTCACGTACTATTTTTCGGTAGTTATTAATAAAGATGTTGCGCATAATAGTGTACATCCATCCTTTGAAGTTTGTGTCCGGAACATATTTGTCCTCATTATCTAATGCTTTTAAAGACGTTTCCTGCAATAAATCATTTGCTTCTTCACGGTTAGCCGTTAATTTATAAGCAAAACGAAGCAACTCTTCCTGAACTCCAATTAAATCTTTTCTGAAACTTAAACTTTTCATACTTTAA
>ENA-OOZR01000199-OOZR01000199.1-human-gut-metagenome-genome-assembly--contig:-NODE-199-length-62524-cov-6.045943_pt1 | contig 62524 bp, 50 predicted proteins | sample MGYA00241045_ERZ501406 | MGnify/ENA primary metagenome ERZ501406 (study PRJEB25962, sample SAMEA2042920) | human gut metagenome | biome: human gut; feature: human-associated habitat; material: faeces...
CGTTGGGAGAGATTGATGTGGAGGATATTGAGAGGTTCTTTGAGGTGATGAGGGAGGCACAATATCTCCTATTTATAAGATAGGTCGTTGATTGGAAGAAATGTTTCTTTAGAATGGATGTTGTGTTTAATTCAAATAAATTTTTTTGTTGGATAAATCAAGCTTTAATTACTTGCGTTAGTAGGATAATTTGTGTCATTGAAACTTTGGTTCCTTCTAAATTTAGTGATAAAATAAGGATTTTAAGAAGTCATGAGGTTGTGTTTTATAATGTAATAGGATTGACATTCTTTAATTCGTTGGGAGGATTATTGACTATTTTGACACAAGTAAAGCTAGCCAATGTAATGGGAGCTTCTCATTATGGGGTATATTCATATTGTTTAGCTATTGGAGAAGTTGGTGCTATGGTAGTTCGCTATGGGCGACATAAAACAATGGTACGAGATCTTATACAATATCCGGTTAGAAATTTACAACTTATTTCTTCCACATTTATTATTGGGGTAATTAATTTTTTGATTTTTTTAGGGCTAGTTCTTGTTTTTCATCAAGATATAGATATTCAAATTTCTGTAGGAACAGTGTTGCTTATATGCGGTGCTTGTTTGATCTCATTGGATTTTCAACCTGTATATGAGTCTTTAAACGCAATGAGTTGGCATTCTATGTATAATTTGTTTCAGAAATTGATATTTGTTATTATCTTGTGGGGAATAATGCTGTCTCCATTTACTTTATCTTTGAATGTATTAGGAATAGTATTCTTCTTTTCTTGGATACTAGTAATTGTATGGCAATATAAAGAAATAACTTCGTTTTTTCATTTGAAAATCATTTCTACATGTGAATGGAGTAAATTATTTAAGTTGTATCGTGAAAATTTTGTAGTTGCATTTAGTTGTCTTTTTGGAATAGCTTTTGGACCAATTATTCGTATTGTTTTAAATAATTATTGTAATTCACGGGAAGTGGGAGTTTTCTCTGCAGGTTTACAAATTTTATTGATTGCTCAGTTTATATTAAATCAAATTGGACGTATTGGTAACCCAATGATGGCAATTATTGGAAAAGATAATTGTTCTATGAAGCAACGGAGACTTTTTGTATATCGTTATTTGTTTATAATGCTTTCAAGTACTTTGCCTTTTTTTATACCATTTTTCTTTTTTCCTTCTTTAGTTGTTAATATGTTTTTTACTGAAGAATATGCTGACTTAGTTATAATGTTACCTATTTTAGCTGTTTATTTGATAGCATTGTCTGTAGGAGTTGTTTATACTCAATTTTTGATTTCGATGAGAAAGGATCGACTTTATTTTATTATATATGTTTTAGGAGCTACTTTGACTATTTTGTGCGCTTTTCTTCTTATTCCTATATTGGGGATATTGGGGGCTACTTTATCTTTATGTGTACCTCATGCTTTAACTTGTTTATGTTATTGGTGGTTTTCTGCTAACTTGTTAAGAAAGTAGTTATGTTTGTTGAAAAAATAAGAATTCGTATCTTATTGGTACGTTGGATTAAGACAATATTTCATATATCGGATTTGAATCTTTTTCTGCGTGATGTTAGATTATATAGTTCTAAACTTGTTTATTGTAAAAAATTTACAGTTGTGGATTTAGTGAATTTAATGTGTGAAATGGGAATGAAGCCAGGATCTACAATCGTTATTCATTGTGCTATGAAGCAGTTTTATAATTTCTCAGGTACTGCAGAGGAGTTAATTGATGCGATTATTGAAAAATTAGGACCAGAAGGTACATTATGTATGCCTTCTTATCCATTTGATAAGAAGAATGAAAATATATTATTTGATGTTATAAAGAGTCCTACAGCTGCTGGATATTTAGCAGAAACTTTTAGAAAACGAAAAGGTGTAAAACGAAGTTTGAACAAATTACACTCAGTGTGTGCATTTGGTAAATATGCTGATTATCTTATTAATGAACATCATTTATCTAAGACGTGTTTTGATGAAAAATCTCCTTATTACAAACTTGCTAAACTGAATGGCCTTTCTTTTAGTTTGGGTTTGCCTAAATACTATATTGGAACCATAGAACATGTTTGTGAGAGTTTGTTATGTAATGAACTAGGCTTTTTTCGAGATTGCTTTTTGAAAGAAGTTAATTTTAGATATAAGGATGAAAATCAATTAGAAATTTATCATAAAATGTGGACGTGTGATCGTTTATATCTTCGAGCACATAATAGTAAACTAATTGATACTTATTTTGATAAAGAAAAATTTAGTCGGAAGCGAATTTCAAATTTGAGAGTTAGTATGTTTGATGTTGGTTATACTGTTGACAGGCTTGTTGATTTAGCTATGCAAGGGAAGACTCTTTATTCTTATCCAAAATTTTATAAATAAGAATGCCTCAGATAATTTTTATATTAGGTATTTTGATCTATCGTTTTTTTCTAGATAATGTCTATATACAAACAATAGCACCTTTCTATGCTTATCAGGGATTAGATTATGTTGGCACAAATATAGACTATTGGATTTCTTGGGGAGTGTTAATTGCCTTTTCATTATTGATGTCATTGCTTTTGAAATATAAAGAATTTTTTTTATCTAATATACTGATTCTTTTATTTTTGATTCGTTTTGTTCCATTTACTTCACTTTTAGCATGTAAGTCATTAGATAATCGTTTGTTATTGATGGAATTGATATACTGGGGGGCTATTTTTTTGTTTTCGCTTATTTTGAAACGGCCTTGTTTACATTTTTCTTTCCCTAAAAGATATAAACTATCTACACTAAGATTTTCCGTAGTTGATATTGTACTTGTTTTTTCTGTTTTAATTGTTTTATTTGTTTCTGGTTGCTATGCCCATTTTAGATTGAACTTTAGTTTGATGAATGTATATGATTTAAGAGAGGAGGCACGTGATTTTAGTATGCCAGTTCTCTTAAAGTATTTGTGGTCTGCTACAGGAAATGTATTACCTGTTCTTTTTGTTTATTATTTGATTATAAAAAGAAGAATAGTATGTTGTTTTATAGCTTTTGTTATCTTATTAAATTTTTCAGTCGATGGATTGAAAGCTAATATCTTTAAATTGTTTTTATGTTTGCTTTTACATTTAGTGTATAAACAGAATTTAATAAAAATGTTTCCTTGGCTTTTTGCTTTACTTTGTTTCTTCTCTTTAGCTGAATATTATGTATTTAGTACTCCTCTACTATCTGAATTTGTAGTTCGTAGGGTCTTATATATACCTGCTTTGCTTGATTCGTATTATTTTGACTATATATCGAAATATGGTCCTGTTTTTTATCAACGTGGAGATGTACACATCGATTTTATAATTGGAGAAGAATATTTTGGTAAAGCATCAATGAGGGCTAATAATGGTCTTTTTACTGATGCTTATATGAATCTTGGTGAGATAGGATGTCTCGTCTATCCATTTGTCTATGTTGCTTTTTTTAAATTTTGTGAATCGTCTTTTGAAGGCGTAAATGTAGAGTTAGTCATGTTTGTCATTATTATAATGGTTATAACTCTCAATAGTTCTGAATTTACGACTTCTTTATTAACGCATGGTTTATTTGCTCTTTGTTTATTACTTTATTTCTTACCAAGGAAAAGATATGACTAAATGGTCGTTTTGTAATAAATTGTAATTGCTACTATCTGTGCAACATTAGTTAGATAAAATATAATTGTTATGAATATTGAAAATAGTAGAATTTATTTTTTTCTTCGAAATTCCGTGCTTTATGGAATGCTTCAGCCTATTTGGCGCTTCTATTATAGAAGGTGTAGAAAACGTGCAATGAAATTATATGCTTGTGAGTTATTAGAAAACATGAAGCAAATATTGGATAAAAACAATATTTTGTTTTGGCTTGATTTTGGAACTCTTTTAGGTGCATATCGTGATAAAGACTTTATTTCATATGATTGTGATATTGATATTGCAATTTTGTATGAAGATGCAGAACGTGTAAGGAATTTATTGAAAAATTCTGATTTCTGTTTAACTCATGAATATCGTGTTGGAAAAGCAGGTGAAGTGGCTCAGTTAAGTTATAAATATAAATCTTTGTCGATTGATATCTGTTTTTATCATAAGAAGAATGAATCTATGTATTGTTATTTATGCTCTATTCTGCCAGGTGTTTCAATCGTGAACAATAGAAGATGTGTTGTAGCAGTTGCTAAATGTGTTGTTCCATGTGAGAAATTTGCAGATATAAACTTTCATAAGTTAATATATCATGCTCCATTTCCAACGGAAGAGTATTTGGCTGCTCATTATGGACCCAATTTTATGATACCTGACTCTAAATTTGATTACACAAAGGATGCTCCAAACATAACTAATTATGCTATAGAAGAATTAGCTGGTGAATGTATCTATAACGACTAAAATATAGATGAAGATTTTACATATATGTAATGCTTATCAGACAAATTCTTTATATCAAGAGTTGTTTGATAGAATTCAAAAAGATAACATTGATCAAGTTGTTGTTGCTCCAGGATATTATAAATCTGGTAGTGAATGTGTTAATGGAGTCCAAGTACTGTATTATTTTAGAAAAACTGGTGGTTTTCAACGCTTGTTCTGGAAGCATAAAGTAAATCGTATAACAAAATATGCTTTGTCAAATGTAACAATATCGACTGTGGATATTATTCATGCGCATACTCTTTTTAGTGATGGGGCTGTGGCTTATCAATTGTGGAAAAGACATTCGATACCGTATGTTGTTGCCGTCAGAAATACAGATATAAATTTCTATTTTAAGTACTTTTTATTTTATCGTTCTTTAGGATATAATATATTAAAGCATGCAAGTAAGGTGTTTTTGATTTCAGATTCTAATAAAAAGAAATTTTATAATATATTACCTACTGGAATACGGAAAAATATAGAACATAAAACAGAAGTCTTGCCGAATGGCATAAATGATTATTGGTTGTTGCATCGGAATTATAAAACATCCCATAATAAAAAAAAATGCAGTGAAATTAATTTGGTATATGTAGGAGATTTTGTTAAAAATAAAAATATTCATATGGTAGTAAAGGCTGTTGAATATTTAAATAAAGTGGGGGTTAATGTTTTGTTTACTGCTATTGGGAAAAAAGACAATACAATGAAAGGTTATCAAAAGTATCTATTTAGGGAGGAGGCTAAGTGGGCTTTTTTTAAAACAATGGAGCGATTGGATAAAATAAGCTTAATTAATTTCTATAAGACTTGTGACATTTTTATAATGCCTTCATTAACAGAAACTTTTGGCTTAGTGTATGTTGAGGCTTTATCTCAAGGTTTACCTATTATTTATACCAAAGATCAAGGTATTGATGGCTTTTATGAAGAAGGTTATGTAGGCTTTCATGTTGACCCTCATGATATTGATGATATTGCAAAAAAGATCATCATGATTATTAATAACTATGATACATTAACCGATAATATTAGGAATTTACTACTGGATACTTTTGATTGGAATAATATAGCAAAAAGATATATTGATTGCTATACTTCAATTTTTCATAATACATTCCTGGAATAAAAGATATTCTTAAGATTTTAGTAATATGACACAAAAAATTAAAATTGCCGTAATCGGTCTCGGTTACGTAGGGCTTCCTTTGGCCCGTTTGTTTTCAACAAAGTATAAAACTATTGGTTTTGATATGAATCAGTCACGGGTTGATTCATTGATGGGTGGACATGATTCAACAATGGAAGTTAGTGATGAATTATTGCAATCTGCAATAAAGGAAAATGGTTTCTTTTGTACGACGAAACTTGATGATATTAAAGATTGTAATTTTTATGTAGTAGCTGTCCCAACCCCTGTTGATATTAATAACCGTCCCGATTTGACTCCTTTAATTGGTGCAAGTACCACTGTTGGAAAAGTTTTATCTAAAGGAGATATTGTAGTCTATGAATCGACTGTCTATCCAGGTGTTACAGAAGAAGAATGTTTACCTGTTGTTGAGAAAGTTTCGGGCTTGAAATATAATATTGATTTTTTTGCGGGTTATTCTCCGGAACGTATAAATCCGGGTGATAAGGAGCATACTGTTGAAAAAATTAAAAAGGTTACATCTGGATCGACAGCGGAAATAGCGGATATTGTAGATGCTGTGTATAATTCTGTATTGGTGAATGGCACTCATAAGGCCCCTACTATAAAAGTGGCTGAAGCTTCAAAAATAATAGAGAATTCACAGCGTGATGTTAATATCGCTTTTATGAATGAATTGGCTAAGATATTTAATGCTATGGGTATTGATACCAATGATGTAATCGAAGCCGCTTCATCCAAATGGAATTTTATAAAATTGAAGCCGGGTCTTGTAGGAGGTCATTGCATCAGCGTAGATCCTTATTATCTAATTCAAAAAGCTCAAGTATATGGGGTATTGCCCCGGATTATGTCTGCTGCTCGTAGACTGAATGACGGAATGGGAGATTATGTGGCTAATCAAGTAATCAAATTGATGAATAAAAAAGGAGTACTTGTAAAAGACTCAAAGATATTGATTCTTGGAATAACATTTAAAGAAAATTGTCCGGATATTCGAAATACAAAGATTGTTGATATATACTCTACTTTAAATGAATATTCAAGTAATATTGTTGTTTATGATCCATGGGCTGATAGCGAGAAAGTTTTTCGAGAATATGGTATTCGGGTGATAAATAATGATATAGATGATTTACAAGAAAAGTTTGATGCTGTTGTATTGGGAGTCGCTCATAATCAGTTTAAAAATATAGATGTACGGCGATTTTTATCTCATGAGTATGGGGTGGTATATGATGTCAAGGGGGTACTGGGCACTGAGGCAATTGACGGTCGCTTGTAAATTATGCTGTCTGTAATCTGTCCTGTTTACAATGAAGTAAAGTATATCGATGTTTGCATTCGGTCTATTTTACTTCAAGACTATTCCCAAGAGAATTTAGAAGTTCTATTTGTGGATGGGCTGAGTTCTGATGGGACTCGTGACATAATCAAAAGATATAGTGTTGAATATCCATTTATAAAACTGCTGGATAACCCCCATCGGATTGTTCCATTTGCTATGAATGTTGGAATAGAGTCTGCTGTTGGAGACATCATTATGCGTTTAGATGCACATGCTTTATATCCTTCTAATTATTTTTCTACCCTTGTGAGTGAACTTAACAGACTTGGTGCGGATAATGTTGGAGCAGCTTGTCGAACAGATGTTTTGAATAAGACTTCTAAAACTTTGGCCATAAGGGAAGTTCTAAGTAATAAGTTTGGCGTGGGAAATTCGAGCTTTCGTTTGGGAGTCAGTAAAGTTATGGAAGTCGATACTGTTCCATTTGGTTGTTGGAAACGGAATGTTTTTGAGAAATATGGATATTATGATGTCCGTTTGATACGCAATCAGGATATTGAACTGAATAAGCGAATTATTCGTGGCGGAGGACATATTTATATTGTATCTGATACTTATTGTACATATTTGGCAAGGGAAACGTTTGGAGGTATCTCTCATAACAATTATTTGAATGGAAAGTGGAATGTTCTGACAGTGTATTATACTGGGCAGTTCGATTCTCTCTCTACGAGACATTTTATTCCTCTGTTGTTTGTTTTATCATTATTAATTCCGATATTATTATCTATCCTATATTTTCCGATCATTTTCCTCACGCTATTTTCTCTATTTCTCTATTTGACCATGTTGGTTGGTATTTGTATTTCGCTTAGTCTGAATAAGGGATTGAACTTCTTTTATTTGTTAACTGCTTTTGTGGCATTGCATTTATCTTATGGTTGGGGATCCTTAATCGGAGTGTTTGAATTACTAGTAAAGAAAATTGATATTAAATTTTGTTGATGTGCTATTGAAATCTCTTTTTGACCATATCGTTGCTTTTCTCGGTCTCCTTTTTCTTTCTCCAATTTTATTAGTAACAGCTCTTCTTATTCGTGTTAGGATGCCTGGAGGTCCTGTTATATTCAAACAGAAAAGAGTTGGGCGGTATGGTAGATTATTTACCATGTATAAATTTCGTTCTATGACGGTTGGACATTCCGGTAGTTCTGTTTCTGTAAAGGGGGAAAGCCGAATCACGCCATTGGGGGCTAAATTGAGAAAATATAAGATTGACGAACTTCCGGAATTATGGAATGTGCTGATAGGAGATATGAGTTTGGTTGGTCCTCGTCCTGATGTTCCGGGATATGCTGACAATCTGCAGGGAGGCGATAGGAGGATGTTGCTTTTAAAGCCAGGTATTACTGGACCTGCCAGTTTGAAATATCGTAATGAAGAAGAATTGCTGGCAGGGCAGGATAATCCTCAAAAATATAATGATGAGGTTTTGTTCCCTGATAAAGTGCGAATAAATATAGAGTATTTGGATAACTGGTCATTTTGGAATGATATTAAAATCATCGTTTATACCGTTTTTGGAAAAGATATGTAGAATTTTACTTTTCCTCTTGATTCCCTATTACGTAAGAAAATGAAATTATAATAAATAGTTTATTATGAACAAACGAATCTGGCTTTCGCTTGCTCACATGGGTGGCCGTGAGCAAGACTTTATAAAAGAGGCCTTTGATACGAACTGGGTTGTCCCTTTGGGACCTAACGTGGATGCTTTTGAGCAATCTTTGGTTGAATATTTACATGAGGACCGTCGTGTGGTGGCCTTGAGTGCCGGAACGGCTGCACTTCACTTGGGCTTGATTCTCCTGGATGTAAAACCCGGTGATGAAGTGATCTGCCAAAGTTTTACTTTTGCCGCCTCTGCCAATCCTATTTCTTATCTGGAGGCCAAACCTGTTTTTGTGGACAGTGAGAAGGATACCTGGAATATGGATCCGGTATTGCTCGAGGAGGCTATAAAGGACCGTTTGCGCAAGACGGGTAAGCTCCCGAAGGCTATTATTCCTGTCCACCTTTACGGTATGCCTGCCAAGATGGACGAGATCATGGATATTGCGGGTCGTTATGGTATCCCCGTATTGGAGGATGCCGCGGAGGCTTTGGGTTCGGAACTGAACGGACGGAAGTGTGGCACATTCGGTGAACTGGCCGCTCTCTCTTTCAATGGCAACAAGATGATCACGACTTCCGGGGGAGGTGCTCTGATCTGTCGTACGGAAGAGGAGGCCCGACAGACAAAGTTCTATGCGACGCAGGCTCGTGATGCCGCTCCGCATTACCAGCATACCCATATCGGTTACAACTACCGTATGAGCAATATTTGTGCGGGTATCGGTCGTGGGCAGATGTTTGTCCTCGATGAACATATTGCCCGTCGCCGTGCCATTCACTCTTTGTATGTTGATTTGCTGAAAGATGTGGCGGGTATTACGGTCATGGAGAACCCTGATTCGCGGTTTGCTTCCAACTTTTGGCTGACTTGTATTCTGGTTGATCCGAAGCTTGCGGGTAAGAGTCGTGAGGATATCCGTTTGAGGCTGGACTCCGAGAACATAGAGACGCGTCCTTTGTGGAAGCCGATGCATCTTCAGCCTGTGTTCACGGATGCTCCGTTCTATGGGAATGGTACGAGTGAGAGGTTGTTCGATATCGGCTTGTGTCTGCCTTCGGGACCTACACTGACAGATGAGGATATCAGGAGAGTGGTGGATATGATCCGATAAAATGAGTAAAATATGCCCTAATGGGTATAGATTTTTGTTTCGTCCCCGGTTTTATGCCATGCCAGGTATAAAACCGGGGACATTTCGTTAAACGGGTATAATATGAATAATCGGACAATAGCAGAGTATGTGAAGTAGATGTATAAGAAAGAATTAAGTAATAATACTGATAATGTGATGATTATAATTTATTCTGCATAACTTGATCCAGATGCCTTGTTTTCTTTTGTCATCTTCCTGCAAATGTTCACCTTTGCAATGTTGATCAACGCAATGTGAATAAAATCAGTAGTAATAACATTAAAAAAAGGAGATGCAGGAATATGGCATTATTTTATAAAGCAGTAAAATCGACTATGGCAACTAAGTCCGGTGATAAGAAATGGCACTTGAACTTGGTGAAGGTAGGCAAGGTGGTATCTACTCAGCAATTGGCTGAGATGATTGCGGAAAAATCGTCATTGACTCCGGGTGATGTGCATAATGTGGTTCGTAACTTGATGACAGCGATGCGTAGTGCATTGCTGGACAGTAAGACGGTACGTCTGGACGGATTGGGTACTTTTACGATGAAAGCGCGTACACGGGGAAGGGGAGTGGACAAAGAGGAAGAGGTGAACCCGAATCAGGTGGCAGCCCTTCTTTGTCATTTTACTCCTGAATATACTCGTCCTGCGGCTATCGGTACTACCCGGGCTTTGTTTCAGGGTGTTGAGTTCCAGAAAGCGAGTGGGATCGGTGCTTCGGGCAATAATGGTTCCGGAGGTGGTGATGGAGACATAGTAGATGATCCGACTGCGTAGTTAGCGGTTCTATAGGATTAGAATATGAGGAAAAATAATTGGAACATCTTTTTGAAAGTAATCATTGCTGTGGCAAGTGCTATTGCCGGGGTAATAGGAGGTCAGGGATTACTTTGACGGTCAGCCGATCATTTCGGTTGAAATAATAAATGCCGTTGTCTGTTTGAAAGAATGGATAGCGGCATTTTATTATATGGTTTACGGAATCGGTAATTAGGAATAATCTTGTATATTTGTGAGTGAAGCCATTAATAGGAATACGCTATGGCTAAACTTTACCCGATTGGGATACAGAACTTTGAAAGTTTGCGAGATGATAATTACTTTTATATAGATTCGCATTTGAAAACCTCTAAATCTTCAGTTTAGAGGATGAAAAATGCGGGGTAGCATGTGATGGAGTTCAAATTTGACGGGAGTGCGGAAGAGGCTTTGAAACAGATAAAAGAAAAGGGATATGCCGCTCCGTTTGCCAATGATTCCCGCCAACTGATAAAGGTAGGAGTGAATTTTAGCTCGAAAACAAGGAATATTGATAGTTGGATCGTGGACTGACTGTAAGCTTCACATGGCTATATAAATTGATATAAAAAGAATAAAATATACATTAAGATGATTAGATTTTGTAAGTTTCTGTTTTTTTGTTATTTTTGTATTCAAGTTAGGTTGTTAATTTACTGAATATAGTAACCTTACACAAACAGACAAACATCGTCTTATGAAGAGAAATGTATCATTGCTGAAGTATGCACTGCTGATAGCACTTTGCTGTGTAGCATGTGTAAATGAGAAAGATTTGTATGAACCGTCGGGGGAGGATCCTGGCGAAACGGAAGAGTTGGACCTATCGTTCAAATTCGCTTTGAGATCCGATAAACAGATTCATATATCTGTTAACCGGGCAGATGGAAAAGCTGCTGAGGGGATAGGGGTTGGAGTGTATCTTCAACAGCCTTATGAAGAAGACGGGATTATTTCCGGTAAGCCTCTCTATATGGGCTATACAGATGGGAATGGGCAGATTGATGCTACTATTTCTGTTCCGGCAAACAGTGATAAGTTGTATGTCGCTTCGTTGACAGCCGGTTATCCCGGAGTGCAGGAGATGGATGTGCAACCTTCGATGACGTGCAACTTGACTGCAACAGCCTTTCAAATCAAGACTGCTACTACCCGTATGGTTGCTACCCGGAGTGAAACAGGATTGGATGTTCCCGTTGACCAGAAACTAAGCAATCTTTATGAATTGTATAGCCCTTATACTGATTCGGAGATTGGAAAAGACGGTATACCACTTTTGAATGCTTCTCCGCTTGTTACGAAAGAGGAATTGTCTGCTAAGTTTCTAAATTTAATGAATAGTTGGTATCCGGAACAGAAGAATGTGCAGGATGTGGATTTGAAAAAGAGCTCTGATCTGGTGGTGACTGACGAATTGGGAGCGGAAGTGTGGGCTACGTATGTCGGTGATGGTGGATTTTATGTAAATAATGCGACCGTCTACAATGTGTTGGCTTATTATAGCTACCAGGAAGGGGAGCTTGGCAGACGTGAAGATATACAGGGACATCGTATGACTTTGTTACTTCCGAATACTCATCAGCAGAAGTGTCCTTCGGGTTTAAAAGTACAATTGTTGTATTGGGACGGAAAACAATATAGTAAGGTATTCCCGAAAGGTGCACGTATCGGTTTTGCTGTGGCACGTGACGGATTGAATATAGCTAATGTAAATGCTGCCAATGGAGGAGTGAATTCAAAAAGTTCCTATAAGTTCAAGAATCAGACCTTCCCGAATGGAGATGTTAATGGCTTTTATTACTCTACCCCATCTTTGAATGCAACGAAAAGGACGAATGCGGTGATTCGAAATGTGCCCGATTATAACTGTTGCATTATGGGCTTCGATATTCGCCCTTATGATGATCCGAAAGCAGATTATGATTTTAATGATGTGATGATAAAGCTTACCGCATCACCGGTATCTGCCATCAAACCGGAAGAAGACATTCCGGTGATCGATGAATTTACTCCATCGGAGGCTGTTTACGGTACATTGGCCTTTGAAGACCAGTGGCCTAAGATGGGGGACTATGACTTCAACGATTTTGTAATGAATTACAGTTATGAGTTGGAGAAAGGGGATAATAATATGATTACTGCTCTAAAGTTGACTTTCGCACCGATTGCAAAGGGAGCAGCTTCATGGACGCATATCGGTGTGGGCATCGAACTGCCGCTTTCGGCTGACAATATCGACAAAGCAAAGTCGGAAGGTGCTACGCTTGAAGAGGGTAATGACCGGGCCACTTTTATTGTCTGGAATGATGTTAATACTGCTTTCGGTACGACTGAAGGATATGTGAATACGGAGGGTGCGGCGGTCGGAGTTTCCGCTATTCCGGTTGAAGTAACCGTACGACTGAAGACTCCTGTCAGCAGCTTGTTAACTCAGAAGTTTAATCCGTTTATTTTTGTCAACAGCCGTCAAAGAGAAATACATCTGGTAGATTATAAGCCGACAAAACATGCCGACACTTCACTCTTCGGAACAGAAAATGACAGATCGGATCCTGGGGCTGAAGTTTATTATCGTATGGATAACCGATATCCATGGGCTCTTGATTTCCCACGGAAGGAAGACTCTTCACCGGCGTGGAATTATCCCAAGGAAAGAGTTATCATTACGAAAGCATATCCTAATTATGAGAAATGGGTGCTTGATCAATCCAATCTTTCCTGGTTTGACGCGAGTGTGTCGGGGAACGTGAATAGGGAATTCTTATATTAAGGAGAAAAACAAAATCCTCCGTAGAAAAAAGGTATCTACGGAGGATTATTTATTTTTTCTTTCTTAAGTCTCTCCCTTCGAACCGGCAGATTGCCTCTATCCATTCTTCGGTCAGTGGCTTGGATTCGTGTCTTTCCAGATCGAATGTCACCATGACCGAACGACAGATGCATTTCACTTCCATTGTTTCGGTGTCGATGACCCGTTGCAGCAGATGAAAGCTTTTGGTTCCGATTTCGCAAACTGCGGTTTGTACGGCGATGTGGTCCGATGAAAAAATCTGTGCCAGAAAGTCGGCTTCAATGTGTACGACTACAATGCCGTCTTTTTCCCAGTCGACTCCCGGGCATACAGAAGCGAAATATTCTGTTTTGCCGAGATCGTAAAATGAAAAATAGACGGTGTTGTTGACGTGTCCGAATTTGTCTACGTCGTTGAATCGTAGTTGTATAGGTAAACTGTGATGAAATTCGATTTCTTCCATTTGTTTTCTCTTAACCTTTGTTATTATTGGGCAAAATTAGTATTTTTGCACGTTATTCTCACAAGAAATAGATCAAGAAATGATAGAAGACATTAAAAAAGCTTGTCAAGTGATGAGCGAAGGCGGGGTGATTCTCTATCCCACCGATACGGTTTGGGGAATTGGCTGTGATGCTACCAATGAAGACGCTGTGCGCCGGGTGTATGAGATAAAACAACGTGCTGACAGCAAGGCGATGCTGGTATTGGTAGACTCGCCGGTGAAAGTGGAATTCTATGTGCAGGATGTTCCTTCGGTAGCTTGGGATTTGATTGAGGTTGCCGATAAGCCATTAACTATCATTTATTCCGGTGCCCGCAACCTGGCTTCAAATCTGCTTGCAGAGGATGGAAGCGTAGGCATCCGGGTGACAAACGAGGCGTTTTCCCGTCGTTTGTGCCAGCAGTTTCGCAAAGCGATTGTCTCGACATCTGCCAATGTCAGCGGACAACCGGGAGCAGCCAATTTTAATGAAATCAGCGAAGAAATAAAATCGTCGGTGGATTACATTGTCAATTTTCGACAAGATGATATGAGTCGTCCTAAACCATCGAGTATCATTAAACTGGATAAAGGTGGAGTGATCAAGATTATTCGCGAATGATGGAAAAAGAAAAGATAAGTTTATTACAGCGCTTTATTATCTGGCGCGAGAATAAAATCAAAGAAAAGCAGTTTATTCTCATTTTAAGTTTTCTGGTCGGTATTTTTACTGCCATTGCTGCACTGCTCCTAAAATTCTTTATTCATACGATACAGAATTTCCTGACAGATAACTTTAATACGACGGAGGCCAACTACCTGTATCTGGTTTATCCGGTGGTCGGTATTTTTCTGGCAGGATGGTTTGTACGCAATATCGTAAAGGATGATATCAGCCATGGAGTCACGAAGATTCTTTATGCAATTTCGAGGAGGCAGGGGCGTATCAAAAGACATAACATCTGGTCGTCGACCATTGCCAGTGCCATTACCATCGGTTTCGGCGGATCGGTAGGAGCCGAGGCACCTATTGTGTTGACCGGATCGGCAATCGGGTCGAATTTGGGAAGTATGTTCAAGATGGAGCACCGTACACTGATGTTGCTGGTAGGCTGTGGAGCGGCGGGTGCCATCGGAGGTATTTTTAAAGCGCCTATTGCCGGACTGGTGTTTACGCTTGAAGTACTGATGATTGACCTTACCATGTCGTCTTTATTACCATTGCTGATTTCGGCTGTCACGGCTGCCACTGTTTCGTATATTACGACCGGACAGGAGGCTATGTTTAAATTCCATCTGGATCAGCCTTTTGAATTGGAGCGTATTCCTTATGTGATTCTTTTGGGAATCTTTTGCGGATTGGTATCGCTTTATTTCACTCGCGCTATGAACTCTGTGGAAGGAGTATTTGGCAAACTCTCCAATCCGTATAAGAAGTTGGCATTGGGAGGTGTGATGCTGAGTGTGCTCATCTTCCTCTTTCCACCCTTGTATGGTGAAGGTTACGATACGATCGAACTATTGTTGAACGGCGTGAGCAATGCCGACTGGGATACGGTACTGAATAACTCGTTGTTTTATGGATACGGTAATCTGTTGCTGGTCTATTTGGTGCTGATCATTCTGTTGAAAGTCTTTGCGTCGAGTGCGACCAACGGTGGAGGCGGATGTGGCGGTATTTTTGCACCTTCGCTGTATCTGGGATGTATTGCCGGTTTTGTGTTTTCGCACTTTAGCAATGATTTTGACTTTACCTCGACTTTGCCCGAAAAGAACTTTGCGTTGATGGGAATGGCAGGGGTTATGAGTGGAGTCATGCATGCACCTCTGACTGGAGTATTCCTGATTGCCGAGCTAACGGGCGGATATGACCTCTTCCTGCCTCTGATGATTGTTTCGGTCAGTTCGTATCTGACAATCATCGTGTTTGAACCTCATAGTATCTACTCTATGCGTTTGGCTAAAAAGGGACAGTTGCTGACCCATCACAAGGATAAAGCTGTATTGACACTGATGAAAGTTGAAAATGTGGTTGAAACTGACTTTGTCAGCGTGCGTCCGGAAATGGATCTGGGCGAATTGGTGAAGGCGATTTCAACTTCGCATCGTAATATGTTTCCTGTGACGGATAAAGACGGGGTCTTGCTGGGCGTCGTGCTACTGGACGATATCAGGAACATCATGTTCCGTCAGGAACTTTATCATCGTTTTACCGTTAGTAAACTGATGACCTCGGTCCCTGCCCGTCTGTATGATACAGATAGCATGGAACAGGTGATGCAGACTTTTGACGATACAAAAGCGTGGAACTTACCTGTGGTCAATGAAGAGGGAAAATATCTGGGATTTGTATCCAAATCTAAGATATTTAATTCATATCGCCAGGTATTGGTACATTTCTCGGAAGATTGACGGAACGGCGATGGGCCGTATGTAACGGATAGTGTGCTTTGCAGGCAATTCGTTACTTTCGTAATCTACAGTGTAAAACTCATAACTTATAAATTATGAAGAAAGAAGATTTAAGAATTGTATATATGGGGACTCCGGACTTTGCCGTGGAAGCCCTGCAATGTCTGGTTGAAGGCGGTTATAATGTGGTTGGAGTGATTACGATGCCCGATAAACCTGCCGGTCGCGGACATAAAATTCAGTATTCTCCGGTAAAGCAATATGCACTGGATCATCAACTGCCTTTGCTGCAACCGGAAAAGCTGAAAGATGAAGAATTCATTCAGGCGTTACGTGAGTGGAAAGCCGATCTACAGATTGTTGTAGCTTTTCGTATGTTGCCGGAAGTGGTATGGAATATGCCACGTCTGGGAACTTTTAATCTCCATGCTTCTCTGCTTCCGCAATACCGTGGAGCAGCGCCTATAAACTGGGCAGTGATCAACGGAGACACCGAAACAGGTATTACTACTTTTTTCCTGAAACATGAAATAGATACGGGGGAAGTAATCCAGCAAGTACGTATTCCCATTGCCGATACGGACAATGTAGAGATTGTGCATGACAAGTTGATGCATTTGGGCGGTCGGTTGGTTATAGAAACTGTAGACGCTATTCTGGAGGGAAAGGTGAAATCAATACCTCAGGAAGAAATGGCAGTGGCAGGCGAACTTCGTCCGGCTCCGAAGATTTTTAAAGAGACCTGCCGAATTGACTGGAATCAGCCGGTGAAACGGGTTTATGATTTTATTCGTGGGCTTTCGCCTTATCCGGCTGCATGGAGTGAGTTGGTGAATCCGGAAGGGGAAGCGGTTGTCGTGAAAATCTTTGAGAGTGAGAAGTTGCCAAAGGTGCATACGTTGGCTCCCGGAAGCATTGTTACTGATGGAAAAAACTTTTTGAGAGTGGCTGTGCCGGATGGATTTGTAAATGTCCTTTCGTTGCAGTTGCCAGGTAAAAAGAGACTGAAGACAGATGAACTTTTACGTGGATTCCATCTGACTGAAGCATTTAAGATGAAGGCTGTGTAATAACAGATAGTGCATTATCCTTTTGGGATATGAGCCGATCCCGTTGATTATAATTATGAATTTGAAATAGCAGAAAAAGAATTTCTGCCAAATAAATTGTTATTGAGGGGGAGCCCTGATGTTTTTTTGTTAATTTTGTGCTATTATTTTAAGAATGATGAATATGAAACCAATTATATCCCCTTCTATCCTTTCTGCAGATTTCGCATATCTGGCAAAGGACATTGAGATGATCAACCGTAGTGAAGCAGACTGGGTACACATTGATATTATGGACGGAGTATTTGTGCCGAACATATCTTTCGGCTTTCCGGTACTGAAATATGTAGCTAAGTTAACTTCAAAGCCGTTGGATGTACATCTGATGATAGTCAATCCGGAAAAGTTTATTCCTGAAGTGAAGGCATTGGGTGCCCACATCATGAATGTGCATTATGAGGCATGTCCTCACTTACACCGGGTCGTGCAACAGATTCGTGAAGCAGGTATGCAACCAGCGGTCACTATCAATCCGGCCACTCCGATAGCCCTGTTGCAGGATATTATCCGGGATGTATATATGGTGCTGGTTATGAGTGTGAACCCCGGATTTGGCGGACAAAAATTTATTGAACACTCGGTAGAGAAAGTGAAAGAGCTTCGTGAACTGATTGAGCGTACCGGATCTAAAGCACTGATCGAAGTTGATGGAGGGGTAAATCTGGAAACAGGCGCCCGTCTGATAGCTGCTGGGGCAGATGCATTGGTGGCAGGAAATGCTATCTTTGCTGCTGAGAATCCGGAAGGAATGATTCACGCCATGAAAGGGCTGTAGAGCCGTCTTGTGAACTTTCAGTATTTACACCGATATCCTTTTATACGCCTGCTATTCCCTCTGATAGCAGGCTTTCTTGTTGGCAATGGGTTGTTTTTTAGGGGAGTCTGTGTTTCGAAGGGCGTGCTGGCAGGAGGGCTGGCAGGATTATTTCTTCTGCTCCTAGTCGTTTATTTTTCTCACCGTTACTCTTTACGTTGGATGTTCGGCTGTATTTTGTACCTGTTCGTGTTTTTTGGCGGAGCAGGTGGAATAAATCAGGCTTTGCAACAGACGCTTTATTCTTTTTCGGAACAAAAATGTGTTTACCGGGCTGTAGTGTCGGAACAACCGGAGCCGAAGGAACATAGCTTCCTTTGTCGGGCATTTTTGGAGGAAAGGCAGGATTCAGTGTGCACCATGCCGGTAAATCGAAAAGTTTTGCTTTATATATCGAAGGATTCATTGTCCGAAGGGTTACGTAGTGGGGATGAGTTAATATTTCTTGCCCATGTATCTCCACCTTCAAATAATGGTAATCCCGATGAATTTGATTATGCGCGTTATCTGCGCTACAAAGGGATTAGCGGGATTGCTTTTGTTGCAAGTGGGAATTGGAAAATTACCGGATATCGGTTTTCCCGATCATGCAGGCAGATTGCATTGGAATACCGGGATCGGATTCTTGACCAATATCGTGCTTTGAAGTTTAATCCGGATGAATTTGCCGTACTTGCCGCACTTACGGTAGGTTATAAGGAGGAGTTGAGCGAAGATATTCGGGAAACTTACTCTGTATCGGGAGCCAGTCATGTACTGGCACTTTCCGGACTTCATATCGGGTTTCTGTATATGATGCTTCTGTTTTTTCTGAAGTGGCTGCCAGGGAATACTTTTGGTGTGAGACTTTTTCGTGCGGTAGTGATAATTACCGCATTGTGGGGATTCGCTTTTTTTACCGGTCTCTCTCCTTCGGTCGTCCGTTCCGTTATCATGTTTTCACTGTTGGCTTTGTCGGTTTTATCCCGGCGTACAGGTATTTCACTCAATACACTTGCATTGACTGCATGTATCATGTTAGTGGTTCATCCTTTTTGGCTGTTCGATGTAGGATTTCAACTTTCATTTTCAGCAGTTGCAGCTATTCTGTTATTATATCCCTGGCTGTTCCGCCAATTGCCGGTCGGTAATAGCTTGTTAAAGAAGATATGGGCATTAATGAGTGTTTCGCTTGCTGCACAAATAGGTACTGCTCCTTTGGTTTTATTGTATTTCTCCAGATTTCCTACTCATTTTTTGTTGACTAATCTGTTGGTAATTCCACTTGTTTCAGGCATCATGTATGCAACGGTCGCATTGCTGGTACTCACCCCTTTTCCTATGCTTTATACAGGATGTTCAGTGGTAGTGAGATCTCTTGTTGATTGGTTGAATACTATGGTCCGTTGGGTGGAACATTTACCGTTGGCATCTATAGATCGTGTCTGGATCTATCCGGCAGAAGCTTTTGCTTTTTATCTGGTCTTGTTGATCGGTATACGTTATAAAGTAGTGCGCAGTTTGAAATGTTTATATGTTTTGGGTATTTGTATCTTGGCTATGGGAAGTTTTCATTGGGTGGGCAGAATGATGGACCGTCCGGTGCAAAGCATTGTTTTCTATAATGTCCGGGGATGTCCGGTGGTGCATTGTATCGAGGCTTGTGGTAAGTCGTGGTTGGCTTATGCGGACAGCATTCCGGATGAAAGACGGCTTTCGCGTGCAGTAGCCGGATATTGGAATAGACTGCATCTGGATGTTCCGGTTGCTATAACAGACAATTTTCATTCGTCCGGTTTTTGGATGCAGGATCATTTGCTTATGTTCGGTAATAAACGTATCTGTATGGTTAGTGACAATCGTTGGCGGAACAAAACCGTTGCTGAATCGTTAAACATAGATTTTTTGTATGTATGCAAAGGCTATACAGGGAAGTTGGAGTCATTGGTAGGTTTGTTTCATTGCCGGGAAGTTATTTTGGATTCTTCTCTGTCTGCTTATTATAAAGAGGCTTATAGTGAAGAATGTCGCCGGTTGGGGTTGCATTTTATCTCCCTTTCCGACGAAGGTTCTGTGAGGTTTTTGCTCTAAGTACAAAGATTTATCGTATTTTTGCCAACTCAATATTTATACAAACAAGTTATGCTGACTAAAGTGATTGCTCAGGCTCATATTGATCATTTTACCAAATGGTTTGAACGGGCCGACAAAATAGTAATTGTATCTCATGTGTCACCTGATGGAGATGCCATTGGTTCATCATTGGGATTGTATCATTTTTTGGATTCTCAAGATAAAATTGTCAATGTGATTGTCCCCAATGCTTTTCCCGATTTTTTGAAATGGATGCCGGGTAGTAAGGATATTTTGCTGTATGACCGTTACCAGGAATTTGCCGACAAGCTGATTATGGAGGCAGATGTCATTTGTTGTCTTGACTTTAATGCGCTGAAGCGTATTGATGAAATGAGTGATATAGTGGCCGCTTCACCGGGGCGCAAAATAATGATAGACCACCATCTTTATCCTGAAGATTTTTGCAGAATCACCATTTCACATCCTGAGATTTCCTCTACTTCCGAACTGGTGTTTCGATTGATTTGCCGGATGGGATATTTTAGTGATATCTCCAAAGAAGGAGCCGAATGTATCTATACGGGCATGATGACAGATACAGGAGGGTTCACTTATAACTCTAATAATCGTGAAATCTATTTCATCATCAGTGAGTTACTCTCAAAAGGAATCGATAAAGATGATATTTACCGGAAAGTCTATAATACTTATTCTGAAAGCCGTTTGCGTCTGATGGGATATGTGTTATCGAATATGAAGGTGTATAAAGATTACAATTCCGCCCTTATTTCACTGACAAAGGAAGAACAGGGCAAATTTGATTATATCAAAGGGGATAGCGAGGGGTTTGTCAACATACCTCTGTCTATCAAGAATGTCTGTTTTTCTTGTTTTCTACGTGAGGACACTGAAAAGAAAATGATTAAGATTTCTCTCCGTTCAGTAGGTAAGTTTCCTTGTAATCGGTTAGCTGCGGAATTTTTCAATGGCGGCGGGCATCTCAATGCGTCCGGAGGGGAATTTTACGGTACTATGGAAGAGGCTGTAAAAGTGTTTGAACAAGCATTGGAGAAATATAAACCACTTTTGAAAGAATAAAGTGGTAAGTTGACGGTTGGCTCATCGCTCTCCCGTTAAAAGTTGAAAGTCAAAGGTTAAAAGACTTGAACTTTCTGCTTTTAAATCTAAAGATTCGACTAATTTAAAATACATTTGTACGGAATATACTTAAGATACAGAAATGAAAAAACTTCTATTGTTATTTTTTTCCTTGTTAGCCTTTGGATATATGTTCCAGGCTTGCGACAATTCGAAGACTTATGCTGAAATGCTGGATGAAGAGAAAGACGCAGTAAACGCCTTTATTAAAAAACACAATATCCAGACTATTTCCGAGAGTGACTTTGAAGCAAACGGATATAAAACGGATACGACCAAGAACGAATACGTGGCTTTCTCAAACGGAGTCTACATGCAAATTGTGGATAAGGGTATAGTTACCGATAAACCGGAAAATGACTCTATCAAGAATAACAATATTGTAGCCGTACGCTTTGTAGAGCACGACATCAAGGCGAACGATACCACTTGCTTCAATGTGGTGCTTCCCGGTTTCGAAAATTATCCGAATTACTATACTTATCCGGACGTTTTCCGTTATGTGGATAACGGTACTTCAGTAGCCGGTGTATTTACAGAGGGGTCGATGTATGCCAAATATGGTACGACGGATGTTCCTCCCGGATGGCTGCTTGCTTTAAAGTATGTTACCAATTATGCCCATGTGAGAATGATTGTACCTTCGAAGATGGGACATCAGAGTGCAAACCAATATGTAAACCCCTATTTCTACGATATTCGTAAATTTCAGAAAGCATTGAACTAAAACTACTAAATAACCAATTTTCTAAAACAACAACCTATGACTCTAATCAAATCTATCTCTGGTATCCGTGGAACCATTGGCGGAGGCGCAGGCGAAGGACTGAACCCGCTTGACATTGTAAAATTCACGTCGGCTTATGCCACTTTGATTCGCAAAACATGCAAATCAAAAAGTAACAAGATAGTAGTGGGCCGTGATGCCCGCATTTCCGGTGAGATGGTAAAGAATGTCGTAGTCGGTACCTTGATGGGTATGGGCTGGGACGTAGTTGATATCGATCTTGCTTCTACTCCGACAACCGAACTGGCTGTTACAATGGAAGGGGCTTGTGGCGGTATCATTCTGACTGCATCACATAACCCCAAACAATGGAATGCATTGAAATTGCTGAATGAGCATGGAGAATTCCTGAATGCAGCCGAAGGGCAAGAAGTACTTCGTATTGCTGCTGCCGAGGAGTTCGATTATGCGGATGTCGATCATTTGGGATCTTATCGCAAAGACTTGACCTATAATAAAAAACATATCGACAGTGTATTGGCACTCGATTTGGTAGACGTTGAGGCTATCAAAAAAGCTGATTTCACAGTGGCTATCGACTGTGTGAACTCTGTAGGAGGTATCATCCTGCCCGAATTGTTGGAACGTCTGGGGGTGAAACACGTCGAAAAACTCTATTGCGAACCGACCGGAAACTTTGCCCACAATCCGGAACCGTTGGAAAAAAATCTGGGAGATATCATGAACCTGATGAAGGGTGGAAAAGCTGATGTAGCGTTTGTCGTTGACCCGGACGTAGACCGTTTGGCGATGATCTGCGAAAACGGTGTGATGTATGGTGAAGAATATACACTGGTTACGGTGGCAGACTATGTATTGAAACATACTCCGGGCAATACTGTATCCAATCTGAGTTCTACCCGTGCTTTGCGCGACGTAACCCGCAAATATGGTATGGAATACAATGCTTCTGCTGTAGGCGAAGTAAATGTAGTGACCAAGATGAAAGCAACAAATGCCGTGATCGGTGGTGAAGGAAACGGTGGAGTGATTTATCCAGCCAGTCACTACGGACGTGATGCTTTGGTAGGTATCGCATTATTCCTTAGCCATTTGGCACACGAAGGTAAGAAGGTTAGTGAGTTGCGTGCAACTTATCCTCCTTATTTCATTGCCAAGAACCGTGTCGATCTGACTCCGGAAATCGATGTAGATGCCATTCTTGCTAAAGTGAAAGATATCTATAAGAATGAAGAGATCAATGATATTGACGGTGTGAAAATTGACTTTGCCGATAAGTGGGTACACTTGCGTAAGAGTAATACCGAACCGATCATCCGTATATATAGCGAAGCATCGACTATGGAGGCTGCTGAGGAGATCGGGCAGAAGATTATGAACGTAATCAACGAATTGGCTAAGTAAGTCATTTAATAAATATACGAAAGGCTGTATTGGTAACGATGCAGCCTTTTTTTATCATAATATAATCCATCTTTTTTTTAACAAAGTCTATTTTTTCGAAATAATATTTCCCGTTTCTTTGTACTTTCTGTTTTCGGAAATATCATGGGAGAAACCCTTGTCGGATATCGGAAACACTGTCTTTCTTTGAAGAAAGGAGGCTTTAGTGAGACGACTCAAAAACTCAAAACAATTTAATAAGAACATGAAAAAACTGATTTTGCTTCTCATTTTGATTTTTTCATTGCCTGTTGCAGCACAAAATTTCACAATCGGGAAGAGCACTTTCCTTTTGAATGGCAAGCCTTTTACGGTTAAGGCTGCCGAGTTGCATTATACCCGTATTCCGGCTCCTTACTGGGAGCATCGTATCGAGATGTGTAAGGCATTGGGGATGAATACGATTTGTCTTTATGTATTTTGGAACATCCATGAACAGACTGAGGGACAGTTTGACTTTACCGGACAAAATGATATAGCCGCTTTTTGCCGCCTGGCTCAGAAGCATGGGATGTATGTGATTGTACGCCCGGGTCCTTATGTTTGTGCCGAATGGGAGATGGGCGGACTTCCTTGGTGGTTACTGAAGAAGAAAGATATTGTACTTCGTACACTCGATCCTTATTTTATGGAGCGCACTGCAATCTTTATGAAAGAAGTCGGAAAACAGCTTGCACCTTTGCAAATTACTCGCGGAGGAAACATTATCATGGTGCAGGTAGAAAATGAATATGGTGCTTATGCAGTTGACAAACCCTATGTTTCGGCTATTCGTGATATAGTGAAAAGTGCCGGGTTTACCGAAGTTCCTCTTTTTCAATGTGACTGGAGCAGTACCTTTGATCGGAATGGATTGGACGATTTGCTCTGGACTATCAATTTTGGTACGGGAGCCAACATTGAACAGCAGTTCAAGCGTCTCAGAGAGGCTCGTCCGGAGACTCCATTAATGTGTAGTGAGTTCTGGAGTGGATGGTTTGATCATTGGGGACGCAAGCATGAGACCCGTCCTGCCAAAAGCATGGTGCAGGGTATCAAAGATATGCTTGACCGTAATATTTCATTCAGTCTCTATATGGCCCATGGAGGTACTACTTTCGGGCATTGGGGTGGTGCCAACAATCCGTCTTACTCCGCTATGTGTAGTTCTTACGATTACGATGCGCCTATCAGTGAGCCGGGATGGACTACGGACAAATATTTCCTGCTTCGTGATCTGCTGAAAAATTATCTGCCTGCAGGAGAACAATTGCCTGAGATTCCCGAAGCTTTTCCGGTGATTGAGATACCTGAAGTCGAGTTTACTCAGGTTGCTCCTCTCTTTTCCAATTTGCCCGAGGCTAAAGAGAGTATGGATATACAACCGATGGAGGCTTTTGATCAGGGGTGGGGAACGATTTTGTATCGGACTACTTTGCAGGAGCCTGTCGAAAATGGCACTACGATGAAGATCACAGAAGTACATGATTGGGCACAAGTTTTTGCCGATGGTAAATTGTTGGCTCGTCTGGACCGTCGTCGTGGTGAATTTGCCTTGCAACTGCCGGCTTTGAAGAAAGGGACGCGTATCGACATCCTGGTAGAAGCTATGGGACGCGTTAACTTTGATGAATCGATTCACGATCGCAAAGGTATCACTGAAAAAGTAGAACTTGTCCGTGGAAAGCAATCTGCAGAGTTAAAGAATTGGACGGTTTATAGTTTTCCGGTGGATTATTCGTTTGTGCAAGATAAAAGATATAAAAATGGGACAGCTCAGACTATGCCTGCGTATTATAGGACTACCTTCCGTTTGGATAAAGTTGGCGATACGTTCCTTGACATGAGTACTTGGGGTAAAGGTATGGTATGGGTTAACGGCCTTGCTATCGGACGTTTCTGGGAGATTGGTCCGCAGCAGACACTCTTCATGCCCGGTTGTTGGCTCAAAGAGGGAGAAAATGAAATTATTGTTCTTGATTTGAAAGGCCCTGAGAAAGCATCTATCCGCGGACTGAAGAAGCCCATCTTGGATTGGTTACGCAATGAAGGGGCTTCTACCCATCGCAAAGAGGGTGAACAACTGGACTTGAGTCGGGAAACTCCCGTTGCCGAAGGTACGTTTGTTCCGGGCAACGGATGGCAGGAAGTTTGCTTTGATCGTCAGAGTACCGGTCGTTATTTCTGCCTTGAGGCCCTTTCGGCACAAAAAGGAAAGAAGATAGCAGCCATCGCCGAACTCGATGTACTGGGTGCCGACGGTAAGCCAATTTCACGTGAAAAGTGGAGAATACGCTATGCCGACAGCGAAGAGACACGTAGCGGTAACTGTACAGGAGATAAAGTGTTCGACCTTCAGGAATCCACTTACTGGATGACGGTGGCTAAAGATGCTTATCCTCATCAATTAGTCATCGATCTGGGTGGAGACTATACCGTAACCGGTTTCCGCTATTTGCCCCGTGCCGAAAAGGGATATCCCGGCATGATAAAAGATTACCGGGTGTACGTCAAAGGGGAAGATTTTCAATACTGACAGAGGTATTGTTCTATAGAGAAAGTGAATAGCCGGTTTTATTAGAACCGAACTATATATTTTAGGTAATATATCCTACTGAAAGTTAGTTGGATAGTGATAGGCTGTGAATGTTATCATTTGACATTCACAGCCTAATTATATTACCCAATTTTCAAGTGACAGAAATGTTTTTTGGTTATTAAAGAGTTGTCACGGGCATTTGATGCCATCATCGAGAGGAACATTCCGGAGAAATATAAGTAAAAGTAAAAGATTTTTTTAGTTATAATACTTTTGGACAGTAATCTTTTTTTTATTACAAATATAGGAATTTCAGCTTTATATGTTTTGTGGATTCATGGAAAAATATCCGGAAAAAGAAATGATAAATAACAAATGTTCTGTATCTTTGACCAAAATATAACTTTAAAACATGATGAACACAAAGTCTTTTTTCATGGTTGCCATTGGCGCATTTGTTTTGGCATCTTGTAATTTAAATCAAGTCGACCAAACAGGTCTGTTAACCGCTTCCGTTCGTGATGCACTTAATTCGCCGGCAACTTTGTCTATTGCTGATGAGATAGAGTCAGTTGAATATATCCCTTTGGAAATGACCAATGATGATGCCTCATTGATAGACGGTGTGGTAGACTTTGCCATCACAAGCAAATACATTTATGTATTGGTGGGCAAGGAAGCCCGTATCGTACTGTTCGATCGTCAAGGACACTTTTTACGTACATTCCTTCGCCAAGGCCAAGGTCCCGATGACTTTAATGGTATGATAGGTTTTATACAGGCTGATGAGGCTGATAATCGTTTCTATGTTATCGGCAATAAGGTTGGCATATATACATTGGAAGGCACGTTTGTGGAAGACCTGCCTGTAAATTCTCCCATTATTTATGCTCATCACCTTGGTAACAAGCGCATTGGTGCCATCGCTATGCCTCTTATGCCGTTTCAGAACGGTAGTTTTGGTATTGGGGTATTTCAAGAGGGCGGTGAGGCGATAATTACCAAAAACGATTTCTATTCGCCGTTGGTACCCCGTGAAGATTCAGGCTTTACTTTTGGAGTAATGGGTTCACCTTCGGATGGGAAGCAGGCGTCAGTCTTGTTTAAAACAGCTAGCAATGATACCATTTACCGTTTGTCGGCAGACACCATACAGCCTGTTTTAGTGGCCGGTCTAAGCAATTCGGATGAAGAGGTTATTCGTGGGCTCAATATTCGCGATATTAAAAGATTCCCTGCTAACGGTGATATTTTTGTAAGTGATATTTTTGAGACGCCTCGCCGTTTTTATCTGCGCATGATGCTGAATGAGAAGTATTATGTGGCTTCGGTGGACAAACACAGTGGAGAAACTGTTGTGGAGCAGTGTGATATCCCTGAGACAAGTGCTTATAACTTGGCTGATATCAATATGCAGTTAGGTATGGTAGGTAGTAAGGGGCATAACCGGTTCCCGGTATGGGGACGTGTCTTAGGAAATAATTTGGTACAGGTTGTTACACCTTATGAGATAGAAACATTTAAAGAACAAACTCAAATTACTGTACCACAAGAATTGCAAAAAAGAAATGCCAATGAAAATCCGATTTTCATCATATATAAGATAAAATAATATTATTAACTGTTTTATTATATCAAACTCTTTGAATAAATTTCAAGTTTTTGGTTTCATTAGATGACAGGAGCATAAACGCCTTATGAAATACGATCGTGTCTCATAAGGCGTTTGTTGTCAGTGGAAAGGAATGCCATTGATATATGCGATAACTATTCCATAGTTAGTCATTGGGACACCTTGTGCTTTAGCTTTGACTATCCGATTCAGGACATGTTTGCGATTGAACATGCAGGCTCCGCAATGAATAATCAGGTCGTAGCAATTCAGGTCCTTAGGAAAATCATTTCCGGAAACAATGTCGATATGCAGTTGCTCTCCGATACGTTTGCGCAACATTCGTGGAAGTTTCACTCTGCCGATGTCTTCGGACAGTGGAGCATGAGTACAGGCTTCGGCTATCAGGACCCGGGAATTTTCTGTCAGTTGGTCGATGATATACGCTCCTTCGGTATAGTAGTCAATGTCTCCCTTGTAGCGGGCAAATAATACCGAGAAGGAGGTTAGCCGGCTCTGTGGCGGTTTCTTTTCGTAGACGGTTCTGAAAACCTGCGAATCGGTAATGATCAATGAGGGGGGAGCTGACAAGACTTTGAGGGCATTGTCCAACTGGTCGGTTGTGCAGCTCAAGGTGATGCATTTTTTGTCAAGAAGTTCGCGCAGTGTTTGTACTTGTGGCAGGATAAGTCGCCCTTTAGGAGCCTGTATATCCTGTGGCATCACGAGTAGTACCACATCGCCTTCGTTGGCCAAGTCTCCCACAATATCCGGTTGCTCGTTAAGTTCCGGTAACCGATGAAGAATAGACTGACGGATTGAGTCTATGCCCGTTTTTTCTTTGGCACTGACAATTAAAGGGTGTTGTCCTGTCTGTTGTTCCAATTTATCGGCGACTTCATCCGGTTTCTCTAACAGATCGGCTTTATTCAGTACCAACAGGTAGGGGATATTCCTCTCTTTCAGTAACTCTATCCATCGTTGCTCTTCGGAAAGTTCCGTATCGCAACAAACCATCAGTGCGATGTCGGCTTTGTCCGCAGCTTGTAAGGTTCGTTCGATACGTAGGGAGCCCAGTTCACCTTCATCGTCGAATCCGGCTGTATCGATGAATACACACGGACCGATACCATGTATTTCCATCGGTTGATATACAGGGTCGGTAGTGGTACCGGCGATGTCCGATACCAAAGCAGCGTTTTGATTGGTCAATGCATTGATCAATGACGACTTGCCACTGTTTCGTTTACCAAACAAGGCAATGTGCAGGCGATTGGAGCGGGGCGACGTTTTCAAAACCTGAAGTCCCTTTCTCCTGCCGCAATTTGCTTCAGGTTTTCTAAAGCCCGTTCTCGGATTTTAGGGTTGGGGATATGTTGCATTTCTTGCTTTATCATGGCTACTCCGCGAGCTTTCGTCTCTTCCGAGGCATAATCTTCCAGATATTCCTGTAAGGTTATCAGTGCATTAGGGGAACAGCAGTTGGCTATTTGTCCCGATTTGACAAGTGACATAAACCGGTCACCCGTGCGTCCGGCACGATAACAGGCTGTACAGAAGCTGGGAATATAGTCCAGTTTCAGTAACCAGTTGACCACTTCGTCCAGTGTCCGGGTGTCGCTGACATCGAATTGGGCGGAGTTCTCTTCCGGAGTTTCTGCTTCGGCATAACCGCCTACACTGGTCCGTGATCCTCCGCTGATCTGCGAAATACCTAAGTCAAGCACTTTTTCACGGGTCTTTTGCGATTCTCGTGTGGAAATAATCATGCCTGTGTAGGGTACGCTGATGCGAATAACGGCTACTATCTTTTGGAAGATCTCGTCAGAGATGGCATTTTCAAAGTCTTCGGCATTTATGTCATCGGCCGAGCAGATGCGGGGAACGCTTATCGTATGCGGTCCCACGCCATAAACGGCTTCCAAGTGTTCGGCATGCATCAGCAATCCTACAAAATCATAGCGGTATGTATTCAGGCCGAACAGGACTCCCATGCCTACATCATCGATTCCGCCTTGCATGGCACGGTCCATGGCCTCGGTATGATAGGCATAGTTGCTTTTAGGTCCGGTGGGATGCAGCTGTTCGTAATTCTCTTTATGATATGTCTCTTGAAAGAGGATATATGTACCGATACCTGCATCTTTCAGCTTGCGATAATTCTCTACCGTAGTGGCGGCAATGTTCACGTTTACCCGGCGGATAGCTCCGTTTTTATGATGGATACTGTAGATGGTACGGATTGATTCGAGTATATAATCGATTGAGTTACGCACAGGGTCTTCACCGGCTTCGAGTGCCAGGCGTTTGTGTCCCATATCTTGCAGGGCAATAACTTCCCGGCATATCTCTTCCTGAGTTAACTTTTTGCGGATGATGGTTTTATTTTTGAGATGATACGGGCAGTACACACAACCATTGACACAATAGTTGGATAAGTAAAGCGGAGCAAACATGACGATGCGGTTGCCATAGAATTTTTGCTTGATCTCTTTGGCAAGATGAAAAATCTCTTTAGTAAGATCTTCTTCAGCACATTCCAGCAATATGGCGGCTTCCCGGTGGGTGAGCCCCTTACAAAGGCGGGCTTTCTCTATTAAATTTCGGATAAGTTCCCGATCATTCCGATGGGCGCGGGCATACTCCAGTGTTTCAATAATTTCCTGATGGTTAATAAAGTCGACAGCATCAGGTGAATCTACTTTATACATGTCTTTTGTTGATTAGTTGTTATAATCTCCCCGGCTGTAGTCGATGTGATATCCGACCGCTGTCAGTTGCTTTTCCAATAAGGCCAGTCCTTCGGCCGCTTCGGCACCGAAAGCTACTTTCTGGTCGTACAGGTTATATTTGTTTCTTACAATGATAGGCGACAGATTGGGCATGACTACATTGGCGCCGGCAAGAATACCCCGTATTCTGCCGTCCGGTGCCAGGCTTGCCAACGCAGTTGTCGAAGGGATCAGTGCCTTGGGATGCATCAGCCTGAAGATAGAGAGCAGTAACAAGGTCAGCTCTACACTGCCTGCTTTTTCGTCACAGAATGGGGTTCGCTGATGGGGGATAAAAGGTCCGATACCAATCATTTCCGGTTGGAAGTTTTCAATAAAACGTATATCCTCTATCAGAAATTCCACTCTTTGGTGAGGGGTTCCCACCATGATGCCTGTCCCGGTCTGGAAACCGATTCGTTTGAGTTCCTGAAGGCATTTGATACGTCTTTCGTTGGACATTTCATAGGGGTGCAGACAGTAGTAATGCCCTCTGTTGAATGTTTCGTGGCGTAACAGATACCGATCGGCGCCTTTCATAAAATAGCGTTCGTAAGCTTTCGCCGGTTTTTCACCGATAGACAGCGTGATGGCACATTCGGGATATCGCTGGCGGATTTCCGCAATGATCTCCTCCATATCATTGTCCGACCGTTTCGGATCTTCGCCTCCCTGGAGAACGAATGAGCGGAATCCGAGTTTGTAGCCATGTTCGCAACAATCCCAAATCATCTCCTTACTGAGTCGGTAGCGATCGGCTCGCCAATTGTCTTTCCGGATACCGCAATAGTTGCAGTTATTCCGGCAATAATTACTTATTTCGATCAGTCCGCGTATGTAGACTCCCTGTCCGAAGTGTGCGGTCGCTACTTCCCGTGCCTGCTGATTGATGTATGCCAAGGCTTCATCATCATAGTGCGACAACAGGTGTGCGAACTCTTCGGAGGTGAGGGTGCGCTCCTCCCTTAATTTATCTATGAGTTTCTTCATATGATTCACGGCGTTTTATCAGTTCCTGGTTCAACTGCCGGCGTCCACCGATAGCGTCATTATGGGCACTGGGGCCGCTGATACATCCGCCTTCGCAGGCCATGACTTCAATGAACTGTCCTTGTGCTTTGCCTGTTTTGGCAGCAGCACGCAGCAGGCCTATGTTTTTCTTGTTCAGGTCCGAGACCTGGATGGCGGAGAATTTCTTAGCCTCTTCGCCTAAGTAGGCCTTAATAGCTCCCATCACACCACCTGCCTGAGCAAAACCGTGTGCCTCGCGTACCGAAGTATAGAGTACTGAGAATGGCTGTGTCTGTTCAAGTTGGATGTCCAGTCCCTCAAAGATCGAAGCCATTTCCTCAAAAGTAAGTATGTAGTCCACGCATTCATCGCGGCGGGCTTCTTTACGTTTGGCCACACACGGGCCGATAAACACGATCTTTGCATCCGGGTGGCGTTCCTTGGCGATGCGGGCGGCATAATACATCGGGGATCCCGTAGAAGAAACATAAGGCTTCATTCCCGGTATGTGCTTGTTCACTAATTCGATGTAAGACGGGCAGCAAGAGGTTGTCATAAACGGCTGTCCTTCCTCCAGCTTTTCTTTCAGTTCGGCAGCTTCGTGACTTACGGTGTCCATAGCTCCCTGCGCCACTTCGACTACATCGGCAAATCCCATCTGGCGAAGCGCTCCGTATACTGCTTCGATGGATGTGTTGAATTGTCCGAGTATAGAGGGAGCAGGTATCGCTATCATCTTTTCACCGCTACGGATGCCTTCAAGGACATCAAAAGCCTGGGAAATCTCGAAAATGGCTCCGAAAGGACAAGCATTGAGGCACTTGCCACAGTAGATACATTTGCTTTCATCAATATGTTCGATACCGTTCTCGTCTTTGCTGATAGCTTTCACGGGACAGGCTTCTTCGCAAGGAACCGGAATGAATACGATGGCGTGGTACGGACAGCTTTGATGGCACTTCCCGCAACTGATACAAGCGTCGTGGTCAATCTTTGCCTGTCCGTTTTTTCGGAAACGGATGGCATCCTTGGGGCAGTTCATATAGCAACTGCGGGCTACACAACCACGGCAGAGGTTGGTCACCTCATAGTTAACCTGTACGCAAGATGAACAAGCTTCATCGATGACGCAGAGTATATTTTCTTTCTGTTTGTTTTTACGTTCCAACGCCTGGCGTGCGTATTCCGAAAGTGGAGTGAGCTCGTCCGTTTCGTCTGTCATATCGAAACCCAACAACGGGAAAAGTTTATATTTGTATACAGCACGCTCTTTGTGGATACAGCAGCGTCCGAGCGGGCGTGAACGGCGAGGGCTCAGTTCAATGGGAAGTCTGTCAATTTCATTCGTTAATTTGTTCTCTTTCCAGAGATTTACCAATTTTGCCAGCAACTTGTGGCGCACAATCATTACGTTGTTGGTGAAAGCCATATTTGAGTATTTAGAATTAGGGTTACAAAGATACGGCTTGTAGGAGTATTCTGCAAGCGTGCATTAATATTTGTTTTTTATTCCTTAATTATTTAACGCTGAACCACTCTTTAAATTCAGCTACACGTGCTTTACTGACTAAAATCTTCTCTCCTGATACCGAATGACGAAGATTGATGGAAAGACGACTGTTGAACCAGAGGTCTATATCCTTGATGGCTTCCCGTGAAAGGAGATATTGGCGGTTGGCCCGGAAAAAGAGTGTCGGGTCCAGACATTCGGTCAATTCGTCGAGGGTTTGTGGGAATGAATATTCCGTCCCGTCTGTCAGAACAGCTTTCACCTGGCAATCTCTGATGTAGAACAACAGGATCATATCAACCGAAACGGGGAGCAGTTTATCGCCTTTTATCGGAATCAGGAAATGGGTTTTATAGCTTTCCTGCTTTTTTAACATACGCATCAGGTTCACAAGTTCGTTTGTTTCCGGACCGGTAGGTTTGGAATTGCCGGAACTGAACAGGGTCAGTTTTTCTAATGCCTGTTCTATATCCTGTCTTCCGATAGGTTTCAGTAAATAATCGATGCTGTTGACTTTGAAAGCCCGTAAGGCATATTCGTCATAGGCAGTAGTGAAAATGATGGGGCAGGTGATGTGGACGTGTTCAAAGATCTCAAATGCCGACCCATCTGCCAGGTGGATATCCATAAATACCAGATCGGGCATTGAATGATCGGTGAACCACTCGATGGTATCGGCGATACTGTCGAGTTCCGTTACGATTTCTATTTGCGGACAGACTTCACCGAGTAGTGAAGTCAGGTTTCGTACCGCTGCTTTTTCGTCTTCAATGATGATTGCTTTCATAGGTCTTTCCGGATGAGGGGTATACGAACGGTGAAGTTTCTGTCTTCTGTGATTTGTATTTCTTGTCGGAACAAGAGGCGATAGCGTTTGTCGAGATTGACCAGCCCAATGCCGGTACCGGTTGTAGCTGTCAGTTTAGACTGTATGGGATTGCTTACCAGAAGTCCTTCTTCCGAATCGGTCGCGATTGTGATGGTAAGAGGACGGCGGTTGCTGATTTCATTATGCTTTACGGCATTTTCAATCAGCATCTGTATGGACATGGGGGGAAGCAAATACTCTTCGGAATTATGAGTTATATTGATCTCGAATCGCAGATTATCTTCAAAGCGCATTTTAAGGAGAAAGATGTAGGCTGACACAAAGTCCATTTCTTCACGTAGAGTGACGCATTGCGACTCGTTGCCTTGCAATGTGTATCGTAGTACGTGTGACAGTTCCTGGATGTAATCTTGTGCCCAGTCTTGATTTTCACGAACGAGCGAACGCAGCGTATTGAGCGAATTGAAAAGCATGTGTGGGTTCAGTTGGTTTTTCAGCACTTCGAACTGGTTGCGTATGTTTTCTGCCTTTAATTGTTCGTTTTCAACAATTACTTGTTGTTGGCGACGGATCAGGTAGATGATATAGCAACTGCTGGTCACCAGGCTAGACATAATGAAATCGCGTAATGGATGCAGGTAGTGGTGCACCATGGCATCTATAGCGGGAATATCAAATGTCTTGTGCAAATATACAAAGCATTGTCCCAGGAAATTGCTTAATATCCAGGTTAGTACAAAAGAGAGAATAATCTTTTGCCATGTGATTTTCATTGAGGTCTGATTGAAATGAAACAGTCGGGTGTTGACTGCAAACAGAATCAGCAATGACAAAAAGGTAAAGAGGATCTCGTTGGCTACATCAGCGAATTTCATCCCGGGAAAAAGGGTATGACTCTCAAATCCGTCAAAAAGAGAGACTGATTCGGGAAAATGGATAAGCACCGCCACTGCCAGTGAGATGATGAGGGTGGATAGGAGGTATTTATCGTTGTATATAGCTCGGATTCGTTTCATGGGGACAAAGATAAGACAATACACCGGATTATTTCTGTATTCTCGCCGTTACATACATGCCGGGACGAAACTGTTGGTTGACATCATCGATACGGGCATATACTTCGAGCGAACGGCTTACCTCATCCACCTTCTGACCGATGGAGACCAAGGTAGCTTTGAACACTGTTTTGCCCATACCGTTGACCCGAAACTGGACGGGACTACCTACTTTCATATCTGCTAGGTCTTTTTCATAAGTTGTCAGGCAAAGCAGGGGGGCTGATTTGTCGATGACCTCACAAAGTGCTTCACCCGGTTGGATGTATTTACCGATATTCATCGCTACATCGCTGATATAACCACTGATGGGAGCCTTTACCTGTAGCAAGGGCTGAATACCGCTTTTCAGCAACTCTTCCGGGACGATGCCCAATAGGGTAAGCTGTGCTGCCGTAGCTTCCAGCTTGCTTTTCATTGACAGATAGTCTGCTTTGCTCTGTTGAAACTTCTTTTGCGAAGCGGCTTGTTCGGTCGAGAGAGTTTTTTGCCGTTCATATTCGGCCTGCAGATATTCTGCTTGGGCATGGCTGTCGAGATAGGTTTGTTGCAGTGCGATGAAGTCGGGATTCTCGAGTGTTGCCAGCAGGGCACCTTGCCGTACTTGTTGCCCTGGTAAGAGTGAGGTGTGTTTCACTACTCCTCCCATAGTGAGGGCCACCGTAGCTTGACGTTGGGGAGGCAATACAATGGTGCCGTTGAAAGATACTTGATTGGGCTTTGAAGTAGCCGATGTTATTCCGTCTACTTGGGTCGTAACAGTATCGGTCGGGATGTCGGCAATAGCAGGAGCCGGAACTATGGTTTCGGATGTCTGTTCAGGGTTTTTGCATGCCGCAAGAACCAATAAGAGGACCGGATAAAATATTTTTTTCATTTTTTTTTATGTTTCAATAGGTTATTGATAAAGTTCGTATTCTAAAGAAGCTATGTTGTATTGATATATAGTTTCGATATAGCCTTTGCGTATTTCACGGGCAGCACTGACCGACTGGATAAATTCCGCAATACCGGTTTCGCTGTGTTGTAATTGTAAGTTGGCTGTTTTGACCAGTTCGTCTGCCTCTTTGAGTGCCGACGAAGTATAGAACCGGAGACTTTCTTCGTAACGTCGCAAGGCAGCACTCAACTCTGTTATTTTATTGTTCAATTCTCGGATGTTGGCTTCGGCCTGTATTTGTGCCGCCGAAACTGCTAATTTCGCTTGTTTGATCCGACTTTTTTGTGGCAGGAAGTAGATCGGGAAGGATACACCCACCATCCAGGCATTTAGATTTTTCAGTGGCAAAATATCCTGGCGGCTGTATCCGATACTTAATTCCGGAAAGAAACGGCTGCGTTCTACATTCAAGATTGCCCGTGCTTCGGAAGCTTGGCTATTGAAGAATCCGAGATGGGCTTCGGAGGTACTTCTCTGCTCACAATCGGTGGGGAAGAGTGTCATTATCGTATCTTTCGGTGTAATCGGGTCATCTGCATAACAACTCCATTGAAAGCGGGCCAAAGCTACTTTTTTCTCTTCTAGTGCCTGGAAGAGTCGATTGTGTAAATCGGCTGCCAGTGTAGTCATCATGTTTTTCTCCAATAAGGTGATTTCTCCCTGTTCGTATCTCAACTCACCGATACGCCTTAATTCGGCAGCCATCCGGTCTTGGTCGTGATAGAGTGAAGACATCCCGGAGGCATACTGATAATAGGCCCATGCGCGCTTTACTTCTGCCGTAATCTCCTTTTCGACCATTTGGCGGTAGTAAGTGCTTGTTTGTACCTGTCGGTTGATAAGTACATTTTTGTAAAACGGCGTCAACAATGAACCCAGACTCTGTTCGAAAGCCATTTCCTTGTCTTTCTTATTTTCACCATTCAACTGTCCCCACGAATAGTTGAATGTGGTGGGAGTCGCTTCTACAATTTCTCCCCGTCCGGCTTGTGCCTGCCGGATGGCCGTTGTGGCTATCTTCAGTCTTGGGTGGTTTTGCTTGGCTATCTCTATCGCTTGTTCTAGGCTGACGGTTTGTGGGGCCTGTGCCGTGGCGGTGGCACTCAGCAGAAGTGCCGGTAGCAGGATGAACAGATGCAACCGTCTCTTAGGCTGTTTCCAACCGGCACTTGCCGCATTGACTATTTTATAAAAGACCGGAAGGATAATCAACGTTAATATAGTGGATAGAATCAATCCTCCGATTACAACTGTTGCCAGAGGGCGTTGTACTTCTGCTCCGGCAGATGTGGCGATGGCCATTGGTACGAAGCCCAGTGAGGCTACCAGTCCGGTGAGAAATACCGGACGTAGCAGGTGGGGTGTCCCTCTTTTTATAATCTGATTGGTGGTCATGGCATATTTATTTTGTTTTCTTAAATCGTTGAAGTGATTGATCATCAGGATTCCATTTAGTACCGCTACGCCAAACAAAGCGATGAATCCTACTCCTGCTGAGATACTGAACGGAAGTCCGCGTAACCAGAGTGCCAGAATGCCGCCTATCAGTGATAATGGTACTGTAGAGAATACCATCAGTGTATAGGTCACATTCTTGAAGGCGAAGAACAGAATCAGCAGAATCAGCATCAAGGCTACCGGTATTACAATGGTTAGTGTACGGATGGCATTCTGTAAATTTTCAAATTGTCCTCCGTATTCAAAGTAATATCCGGGTTGTAACTTGATATTCTTATCCAGTATCTGTTGTATTTCTGATACTACCTGCTGAATATCGGCATCACGTACGTTGACTCCGATTACGATGCGGCGTTTGGTGGCGTCGCGGTTAATCTGGAGCGGTCCGTTCACCAAGTCGATGCTTGCCACTTCGCTGACAGGAATCTGTATGCCTTCCGAAGTGCGTATGAAGAGCTTGTCGAGGTTGAGGTCCGCCACTTTTTCCTGATTAAGGCGTACTACTAAATCGAATCTTCTTTCATTTTCGAATACGACGCCACTTACTTCACCTGCATAGGCTGTGCGGATCATTGTATTCAATTCTTCGATATTAATGCCGTATCGGGCTATTTTTCCGCGGTTGTATTTCACTACCAGTTGGGGCAGTCCCATAGTCTGTTCGACAATGACATCGGAAGCCCCGGCAACTTGTTCGACGAAGCGGGCGGCTTCTTTCGCCTTTGCGTAAAGTTCGTGAGTATCCTCACCATATAACTTGACAGCTATATCGGCTTTGGCTCCGGTCATCAGTTCATTGAAACGTAACTGAATGGGTTGTGAGAAGTTGAACTCTGCACGATTTTCCAGGGGCTGGAGGGCTTCTTTCATTTTTTCTACCATTTCCGCCCGGCTCGATGCAGAGGTCCACTCTTTAAAGGGTTTCATCACAATCATTACATCGGCATCTTCTACTGCCATTGGATCGGTGGGTACCTCGGCTGTACCTATCTTGGCGACGACATGTTTGATTTCCGGGAACCGGTCCATCAATAATTTTTCGGCCTGATTGGAAACTTCGATGCTCTCCGAAAGTGAGCTGCCGGCCGGTAATGTCATTTGCATGGCAAAGTCCCCTTCGTCCAAAGTAGGGATAAATTCAGCTCCCAGTCGTCCGAAAAGCAGAAAAGAACCAATTAAAGTAGCGAAGGCCACGGTAACTGTTTGCCATTTGAAGCGGAGGCAGAAATGCAGGCACCGTTGATATATGACATTGAGTTTTTCAAAGAAACGGTCCGCAAATGTAGGTTTTACCATAATGGTGTGTTTTAAAAAAAGAGAAGCCATCATGGGTACATAAGTCAGGGAGAGAAGCAGTGCGCCGATAATGCAGAATACCAATGTCTTTGCCATCGGAGTGAAATATTTTCCTTCGATTCCGCTCAGTGTCAGTATAGGGAAGAATACGATCAGGATGATGAATACGGCGAATGTAGCCGAACGTACTACACCCGAAGCACCTTTCTCCACTTCTTCGTCCATTTCGGTTCCCGATAAAGTGCGTCCTTTCAGTTTATTGCTGTATAGGTGGGCAAGTATGCCTTCTACTATCACGATGGAACCGTCTACTACGATACCGAAATCAATAGCGCCGAGGCTCATCAGGTTGGCTGTCACTCCGAAAATACGCATAAGGATGAATGCGAACAGCATAGCCAGCGGAATGACTGAAGCTACGATAAGTCCGGCACGTATGTTGCCCAAAAAGATGATAAGTACCACAAATACGATAATAGCTCCTTCAATCAGGTTGTGCACTACGGTAGAGATATTCCGGTTTACCAGTTCCGAGCGGTTCAGATACGGCTCTATGCTTACTCCTTCGGGTAATAGTTTCTGTATCTTTTCTACCCGTTTTTCCAGCTCTTGTGTGACTACATTGGCATTGGCCCCTTTCAACATCATGGCGATACCTCCCACACATTCGCCTTTTCCGTCTTTGGTCATTGCTCCAAAACGTTTGGGTGCTCCAAAACGGACAATGCCCACATCGCTGATGTGTACCGGGATGCCGTTGCGGTTGGCAACCACAATCTGCTCGATATCTTTAGTGCGGCTGATCATGCCCTCCGAACGGATGTAATAAGCGTTTTTGGCTTTTTCGATGTAGCTCCCTCCGGTGTTCTGGTTGTTTTTACTCAGCGCCTCGAATACTTCACCGATGGTGATGTTCAATGAAAAAAGGGCATCCGGGTCAACGGCTACTTCATATTGCTTCAGATAGCCGCCAAAACTGTTGATTTCTACAATACCCGGTATACCGGATAACTGACGTTTCACCATCCAGTCTTGAATGGTGCGTAGTTCCATGGCGTCATATTTATCTTCGTAGCCGGGTTCTACTTTCAGGATGTACTGATAGATTTCTCCCAATCCGGTAGTGATGGGCATCATTTCCGGCATGCCCAGCTCCGGTGGAATTTCTCCGGCTACCGATTGAATCTGTTCGTTAATTAACTGTCGGGCATCGAGGGTCGGTACGCTTTCTTTAAATACGACTGTTACCACCGACAATCCGAAGCGACTTACCGAACGAATATCTTCCACGTTCATGATATTGCTCATGGCAATTTCGATGGGCATCGTGATTAATTGTTCTACTTCCTGAGGGGCAAGTGTGGGAGAGACTGTTACGATCTGTACCTGATTGTTGGTGATGTCCGGTACGGCATCGATCGGCAGAGTCAACATTGCATATATGCCTCCGATAAGAAGGAAGAGTGTAGTAAGTCCTACAAATAATTTCTTTTTTATGGAAAAACGTACAATGGCTTTAAACATAGTCTTTAAGTGTTTGAATGTCGGTACAAAGGTAAGTTGCCGGGATATTTATTGTTAACAGAAAACTGTGAGTTGGAAAGATTGACTGGTGAAATGTCAAAATGTGGAGATGAAGTGAATTGGAATAGCTGAAAAAAACTATCTTTGCATATCAACAACACATCACAAAGATAAGATTATGAAGAAAAAAGTACTTTCCTTGCTGGCATTCCTTCCGGCATTTACGACAGTGATGGCCCAGCAGACGGCAGAAGTGCCGGATGTATGTGCATTTGTCAACCCGATCATCGGAACCAATGGTATGGGGCATACATTTCCCGGTGCTTGTGCTCCGTTCGGACTTGTACAGTTAAGTCCGGATACAGATACGATTCCTCACAACATAGATGGAACTTATCAAAAAAATGCGTATGAATATTGTGCCGGATATCAGTATCATGATCCGACAATTGTGGGATTCAGCCATACCCATCTGAGTGGTACGGGACATTCGGATCTGGGTGATATTTTGATTATGCCCGCCACAGGTCAACTGAAGTTGAATCCCGGAAGAGCCGGTACTCCTGACGAGGGATACCGCTCCCGTTTCAGTCATGACACAGAGGTTGCTCGTCCGGGGTATTATGAAGTGGAGCTTGCTGATTATGGCATAAAGGCACAACTGACAGCTACTCAACGGGTAGGAATACATAAATATACTTTTCCCGATAATGCGGACGGGCACATCATCCTTGACCTGATACACGGAATCTACAACTATGATGGAAAAACTCTATGGGCTAATTTACGTGTGGAAAATGACACATTACTGACGGGCTATCGTATAACGAACGGATGGGCACGTACCAATTATACATATTTTGCCATCTCTTTGTCTCAGCCCATCAAGGATTATGGGTATACGGATAAAGGGAAAGCTCTGTATAAAGGTTTTTGGCGACGGTTTAATACCGACCGTAATTTTCCGGAAATGACCGGTCGGAAGCTGGTGGCTTACTTTAATTTCGATACCCGGCAGAATCCGGAGCTAGTGATAAAAGTCGCTCTTTCGGCTGTGAGCACAGAAGGTGCAGTAAAGAATTTACAGGCAGAGGCTGCCGGAAAAACTTTCAATCAATTGGTTGCCGAGGCAAATTCTGCATGGAATCGTGAGTTGGATGTACTCGAAGCCAAAGGAACTCCCGATCAGTTGGCCATGTTTTATACTTCATTGTATCATACCATGATTAACCCGTCCGTTTATATGGATGTAGACGGTCGGTATCGTGGACTCGATCATAATATCCATACTTCCGAAGGATTTACCAATTATACTATCTTCTCATTATGGGATACATATCGTGCGGAGCACCCTTTCTTGAACTTGCTAAAACCCCGGCAGAATACGGACATGGTGCAGTCTATGATCCGTCATCAGCAGCAAAGTGTACATGGCATGTTGCCGGTTTGGAGCCTGATGGGCAATGAAGGCTGGTGTATGAGCGGTTATCATGCAGTGTCTGCTTTGGCTGATGCGGTTGCCAAAGGAGCGGATATATCTGTCGGGGAGGCTTTGATGGCAATGGACCATACAGCTAATGTTCCTTATTACGAAGGAGTTGAAGCTTATAAAAGATTGGGTTATGTACCTTTCGATCAAAGTGGGACGGCTGCTTCCACTACATTGGAATATGCCTATGACGATTGGACTATTTACCGGACAGCTCTGTTGGCGGGAGACGACCAGTTGGCCGATCTTTATAAGAAAAGGGCGAATAATTACCGGAATGTTTTCGACACTTCGGTTGGTTTTGCCCGTCCCCGTTATAGCAACGGAGAGTTCAGGAAGGAATTTGATGCAATGCAGACTTACGGGGAAGGATTTATAGAGGGAAATTCATGGAATTTCTCTTTCCACGTGCCCCATGATGTGGCAGGATTGATTCGTTTGATGGGAGGTGAGAAGAAGTTTGTCAGTCGGTTGGATACACTGTTCTCAATGGCACTTCCCCGCAAATATTACGAAAAGAATGAAGATATTGCTGAAGTAAGTTTGGTGGGAGGGTATGTACATGGCAATGAGCCCAGTCATCACATTCCGTATCTGTATGCTTGGACTTCCCAACCCTGGAAGACGCAATACTGGCTGCGGACGGTCATGAACCGGATGTATAAAAATGATATTGACGGCCTGGGCGGCAATGATGATTGCGGCCAGATGTCTGCCTGGTATCTGTTTACGGCAATGGGATTTTATCCGGTTTGCCCGGGTACTGACCAATATGTATTGGGAGCACCTTATCTGCCGTATATCCGTATGAATCTGCCCAATGGCCGCACTTTCGAAATAAAAGCGCCAAAGGTGAGCGATCGTAACTGCTATGTCCGGCAGGTGAAGCTGAACGGAAAGGTTTACGATAAGATGTATATTACTCATGCCGACCTTTTGGCGGGAGGAACACTTGAGTTTGATATGGCTGCTTCTCCGAATAAAAAGAGGGGGCTTGCCAAAGAAGCTAAACCTTATTCCATGTCTGAAGAGTAGGCTGCTTTCAAACATTCTGCCGGGGCTGCTTGTTAATTATTTGATAAACCAAATAATAAGATATGAAAGCATTTTTTTCTTTCGTAGCAGCCTTGGTACTTTCATTGTCGATGGCTGCTCAGAATAAATCATTCTATGACTTCACAGTGAAGACCATAGATGGCAAAGAGTATCCACTGTCAGGTCTGAAAGGTAAGAAGGTGCTGGTAGTGAATGTCGCCTCCAAGTGTGGACTGACTCCGCAATATGCAGAGTTGCAGGAGTTGTATGATCAGTATAAAGATCAGAATTTTGTGATTATCGGCTTTCCTGCCAATAACTTCATGGGACAAGAGCCGGGGACAAACGAAGAGATCGCCAAATTTTGTTCGGTGAACTATGATGTTACCTTCCCGATAATGGCCAAGATATCGGTAAAGGGTAAAGATATGGCTCCGCTTTACCACTGGTTGACAGAGAAGAAGCTGAACGGAAAGCAAGATGCGCCGGTACAGTGGAATTTTCAGAAGTTTATGATTGATGAGAATGGAAATTGGGTTGGTTTTGTAGCTCCCAAAGAGAGTCCTTTTTCAGAGACGATAATCAGTTGGATAGAAAAAAAGTAATTTAAGGTGTTAAAACTCACCACAGAAGATACAGAGTAACACAGTGGCAATTTTAAATTGTTGATTATTAACAAAAAAAACTCTGTGTTACTCTGTGTTCTGTGGTGAAAAGTGTCTCTACACAGCCTCTTTGGGGGAAGTAGAAGAGAAAATCTCTACTTTATCTATTTCACTTTCAAAGTTCGGTGTGAAGACACCCTTTCCTAAATTCGTTTTGATTTCTTCATAGCTCCAGAAACGTCCGCCATCTAATTCATCGCTGGGATGTATTTCTCCGTCGTACACCGTTTTATGCACAAAGACTAATTCCCGTTCACGGGCAGACTCAAAGACATAGCTTGTCAGGAGTTCCGGTGTGAAGTCTGTGATACCCAGCTCTTCGGCGACCTCTCTCTTTAAAGCTATTTCTACACTCTCTCTCCCAGATCGATGTGTCCGCCTACGGAAGTATCCCATTTGCCCGGCTGTATATCTTTCCATTCAGGGCGCTTCTGCAAGTAAAGTTCACCTTTTGAGTTGAATACGTGCAGATGGACAACCGGATGCAATAGTTTGCTTCCGCTATGACATTCGCCGCGTGTAGCAGCTCCTGTAATAGTTCCCTGTTCGTCTACGATGGGGAACATTTCCTGATTATTATCGCTTTGCATGTTTTAAGGTATTAATAAAGATGAATCTCCATAACTCAGAAAGCGGAAATCGTGTCCGAGTGCATAATCATAAATGGTATGCCAGTTGCCTTTCACAAATGCCGAAACCAATAATAGCAGAGTGCTCTGTGGCTGATGAAAATTGGTAACCATTGCCTTGACTATCTTATAGTCATATCCCGGAGCAATAATGATCTGTGTACTGGTATGCAGTGCCTCCATTCCATGTCGGTCGAGATAACCTAATATTTTCTGTAAGGCTACTACGGGGCGAACATCACATTCCGTTTCGTAAGGTTGCCACTGCTTTACGTGCAATTGCTCTTCTGTAGCTTCCGGATTGTTAGCCAGTGTTACGCCGATGTGGTAGAGGCTTTCAAGGGTACGCACAGAAGTTGTTCCTACGGCAATGGCACAAGCGTCGTGGTCTATCAGCTTTTTGATAATACTGCGTGATACGGATATATATTCCGTATGCATTTCGTGCCCCTCTATCTCTTCACTTTTTACCGGTTTAAAAGTACCGGCGCCAACATGGAGAGTCAGTTCCTCGAGGTCGATCCCTTTTTCGGTCAGGGCATCCAGTACACGAGGGGTGAAATGTAAACCTGCCGTAGGAGCGGCCACCGAGCCTTTTATTTTTGAATAGACTGTCTGATAGGTCTCCTTATCACTTTCTTCCGTATCCCGGTTGAGGTAGGGAGGGATAGGTAGCTCACCGAACACTTCGAGAATATCGGCAAATGTTACTTCCGGATTGTCCCACCGGAAATCGATCCAATGACTGGTGCCACGACATTCACCGCGGGTGGCGGTCAACGTGATCGGGAATCCTTTTACAGTCATTTCACGACATAGCGGACCGTCTTTCCACTTTTTCAGATTGCCGACCATGCAAAGCCAGGCGGCATGTTCCGTTTGCTGAAAGTTGAGTACGTAGTCATTGGGTTGAATGGGCTCCAGGCAAAATACCTCGATGAGTGCTCCTGTCTCTTTGCGGAAATGGAGCCGTGCCTGAATCACTTTGGTGTTGTTGAATATCATCAGGCTTCCGGCTGGCAAATATTCCGGTAGAGAGGTAAATACATCTTCACTGACCTCGCCATGACGATAAATGAGTAACTTAGACTGGTCGCGTACAGGCAACGGGAATTTAGCGATGCGTTCATCCGGCAATGGATAATTGTATTCACTAATACGGATATGTTTCGGGTTTTCTTTCATCATTTCTTTCTTTGCGACGACAAAAGTAGTTATATTTGCCTTAATTTGTAGATTGTAAATGGTAAATTGTAAACAGAACAATGAAAATAGGTGATAAAGTGCGCTTCCTCAGTGAGGTGGGCGGAGGAATCGTAAAAGGATTCCGGGGAAAAGATATTGTATTGGTGGAAGATGCTGATGGATTTGATATCCCGATGCAGATACGCGAGTGTGTGGTGATCGATACGGATGATTATAATATGACCCGGAAGGCTGCTCCTGCACCAAAGAAACCCGAAGAACCCGTCAAACCGGTAAAGCCTGAGATTCCGGTAGTTCGTTCGGCCGAAGTGCGGGGTGGTGATGTTTTAAATGTTTTTCTGGCTTATGTGCCTGAAGACGTGAAAGCTATCAGCAGTACTTCGTTTGAGGCTTATTTGGTAAATGACAGCAATTATTATTTGTATTATACGTATCAGAGTGCCGAAGGAAAGGCCTGGAAAACCCGTTCGCATGGACTGGTGGAACCCAATACGAAGCTTTTGCTGGAAGAGTTTACTAAGGATATACTGAATGAAATGGAGCATGTGGCCGTTCAGTTCATTGCTTTTAAAGATGGACGGACAGCGCCTTTGAAACCTGCAGTTTGTGTGGAGTTGCGTATCGATACGGTGAAGTTCTATAAACTGCATACATTCCGTGAGTCGGACTTCTTTGAACAGCCGGCTTTGGTTTATGATATTGTGAAAGACGATGTTCCTACCCGTCAGGTATTTGTTTCGGCTGAGGAACTGCAGTCTGTATTGATCCAGAAGAAGGAAGTGGATAAGCCTAAGTCACAACCGATTGTGAAACGTGGCGGAAAGAATGAAATTCTTGAGATAGACTTGCACATCAACGAATTGCTGGATGACACACGTGGCATGGGGAATGCCGAGATACTGAATTATCAGTTGGATAAATTCCGTGAAGTGATGGAGAAGTACAAAGCCAAACGTGAACAAAAAATAGTTTTCATTCATGGTAAAGGTGACGGAGTGCTTCGTAAAGCATTGATTGATGAATTAAAGCGAAAATATAGTAATTGCCGCTATCAGGATGCTTCATTTCAGGAATATGGTTTCGGAGCAACCATGGTGACCATTAAATGATGCTTCTATGCCTGTTTTTGAAATAGATAATCTTTAAAATTATACATCGATGTATTATACGTTGATGTATAATTTGTGTCTTTGTTCTCATCTCTCCACGTCGTTGGGGAAAGTCTTCACTTGTCAAAGTAGCGATGGACGAATTGATGCATGAAGATGAACAGGTTCGGAAACCATTGAAATGCGTACCCGGCAATTGATAGATACCGATATGCCTATGTGCATGAATGATTCTGAAAATCTGACCGCTGTGCAAACAGCCATGTTGCGTGCCGTAGCCAATGGTGAATACCGCTTCAATTCTATTCCTGTAGTGCGGAAATATGCATTGGGAAGCGTGCAAACCATCACCCGCAACAAACGCATGCTGACCGAGCGTGATTTTATTGAGAAGGAGGGGGAATTGTATGTGTTTTCTGATCCTGTATTCGAACGTTGGTTTAAGAGGGAGTATTGTTGAGCTAAATTGTATGGGAAAACCGGCTGTTTAACAATGTTAACGTCAATTTCCGTTCATTTTATTCTTGTGTGCAAATAACAAGCCTTTTGCATTTAAAACACTTGTTATTTGCATCCAAAGAACAAGCTTTAACACTGTGTTAAAACAAATGGTTAATGAATTGAGAATACCGCACGTGGTGGTATCGTTGGTGTATATGATTGTGCAAATTGTGATTATCATCGGGTATTTATATTGCCGGGGTTATGGTGATTGGTATTTATTGGGCTGTATCCTTTTGCTGTGTGGAATATATATTGTTCTTATGCGCAAATATTTTCACTTGCATCTTTTACCTAAAAGATAATTATTATATTTGCAATAATTATAAATATAATAATTTTAGTTATGGCGGTTATTAATCCTTTTGTAGTTGGAGGATACGTTTCTCCTCGTTATTTTTGTGATAGAGTTGCTGAAACAGAAAACTTGATCCGTAACTTGATAAATGGGAGAAATGTGGCTCTTGTTTCAACTCGCCGAATGGGAAAAACGGGATTGATAAGGCATTGTTTTTATCAGCCTTTGATTAAAGAAGGCTATTATACTTTCTTCATTGATATATATGCGACTTCAAGTTTGAAAGAGTTTGTTTTTGCTTTGGGTAAAGGGATTTTTGAGAAGTTAAAGCCCCAGGGGAATAAATTCATAGATCGTTTCTTTTCTATAATTACCTCTTTAAGGATTGGATTTAAATTAGATAGTATTACAGGAGAACCGATTTTAGAACTTGGTTTGGGAGATATTCATGCTCCTGAAACTACTTTAGAAGAAATCTTTATCTATCTGGAGCAGGCAGACAAGCCTTGTATTGTAGCAATAGATGAATTTCAGCAAATCAGTTCATATCCGGAGAAAAATCTGGAAGCTATTTTAAGGACTAAAGTTCAGCATTGCAGTAACTCTAATTTTGTTTTTGCAGGAAGTCAGAGGCATATAATGATGAATATATTCAACAGTCCTTCCAGGCCATTTTATCAAAGCGTGAGTATGATGCACTTAGGAGCAATTCCTTTGGAGGTATATAAACCTTTTGTGAAGGGATTGTTTGAGGAGAATGGCAAGAAAGTGACAGATCAATTGGTAGAGAATGTATATACCCTGTTTGATGGGCACACTTGGTATGTGCAGTTAATGTTGAATGAACTTTTTATTTTGACAGATAAAAAGGGTATCTGTGATGTACCTATGATAAATCTGGCACTAAACAATATAATTGCTACACAAGACTTTACTTTTCAAGAAATATTTTCTCGTCTTCCGGAGAAGCAAAAAGAGATAATGATTGCCATTGCCAAGGAGCAGAAAGCAAAAGGAGTTACTTCTGCTGCATTTATTAAAAAATATCGGTTGACTTCTGCCAGTTCGGTGCAGTCGGGGTTGAAGGGTTTACTGGAAAAAGACATGTTGACTCAGGAGTCTGGAGGATATCAGGTGTATGATAGACTTTTCAATATCTGGCTTAGGAGGAATTACTGATTTAACCGGAAACATCAGTGTTAACCATCTTTGTCAGTGATTGGCATAAAAATAAAAGACCGATGTCAGTTCATTCGACGACACCGGTCTTTTATCCTTTTATTCATCAATCAAGTTCCTACTTTACTTCGATGCCTTTGTTCTTCAAAGTCATGTTCAATATTGTAGTATACTTAGTGTACTGAGCATCTGTCAACGTCTTTTTCATCAATTTCAGATTGCCGTAAACAGCGTTACGAACCATGGTATCCTTGTTCTTTTTCGCAGTGGTGGCTCTTCCCATCTGTTCGTCAAAATAGTTGCAAATGTTGGCTACTTCTTCTGCCTGTACAGAAGATAAATTCAGGTATTTACCCAATTTATTCACATTGATGTTACCTTCCCATTTTGCAACTGTAGGTTGATTGCCTGCTGCAAATGTAGTAGCAACAAGGCATAGCGCTGCCACTAATGTTAATCCTAATCTTTTCATAATACCTACTTTTTTAATTGTTATTCCTGAAAACTAATCTTTGTCCTTATCCTTGTCATAAGGACCCTAATACCTATTAAAAACAATTGCTAAGCGCTTAGCTTTTTCTTTTTACCTATGCAAATATACAAATATGTTATTCAACATAAAAGCGCAAAGAAAGAAAAGTGAGCAGAATGATACCATTTCTTGATGTATATCAAAAATATGCTGTAAAAAAGATGGGATATTAGAGAAAACTGAAATCGTTTTGTAATATGATGCCTATATGGAGCAGAATAATGTCACCAGAAACGGTACGCTAAAGTCTACAATGAATCCATGGAAAATGGAGACGATGACAAATTCCTGTCCGGAACAACGGGTGATAATAGGAAGAGTCGTGTCCATGGTGGTGGCTCCTCCGACTGAAATGGGGGCTAGTTTTCCGAAGAACTTTACCAATAGGGGGGCACAAAGCAAAGCGATGATTTCGCGCATGATGTTTGAAAGCAATGCGATGGTACCCAATTCGGCTCCTTTGTACTCGGTGATGAATATACTTGAGAGTGAATAATACCCGAATCCGGAACCTACCGCCATACAATCGGACGGTGAACGATGGGACAAAAAGAGGCTGACTACGGCACATCCAGCCAATGTTCCCAGAATGGTCATGACGGGCAGGAAGAGTAGGCGGGGATTCAGTGACCGGAAACTTTTCAGTGTCTGCGGATCGTTGCCTATGCTAATGCCGACGCAGAACATCAGCCCGCATAAGGCATAAAAACTGAGTTTACTTTGGCTGAAATCGTACGGGATCAGCTGAAGAAGTCCGCACAGAGTGCCGACAATGAAGAAAGAGACGATAATGAGACTGCCTTTCATGGTTTAGCCTCCTTTTTCTGATAGCGTGTATGGAGCAGATACCAAAGTCCCCAGGCAGCCAGTGTGCTTCCGGTTACGGCAGCTGCCGTGATGATGAGAGCTTCCAGCCCGATGGCATGCAATCCTTTCACGATGGCTTCGTTGCCTCCTACATCGATGCCGAGCAGGAAGAGCAACAGCCATATTAATAATGTGATGACTTTATGTATCCACGTGAGCCTTTTGCTACGTAACAGGTAACCCAGTAGCATGCCCGTGAGCATGATTCCGATAATTATAAACATATAAATGTGCTTTTAGGGCACAAAGATAGTGGTTTCTTTATAAATCCGGTACCATTGGGGGAACTGCGTTGTTTTTAACTGTCAGCATATAGTTTGTTTCTGTACTGAACCCTACCATTCCGGTACCTCCGTTCACATTGCTTGGGAAAGCGATAGGCTCGCTCAGGGTGTTGTCGTAGGCATCGGAGTCGAGCAGATTCAACGCTCTTAAATAATAATATTCTTTTTCGGTAATGCTGAGTATGCGGATGTAGACATCCGTCTTTATCCAGATATACTCCTGTCCCCAGAATCCCCATCCGTAGATATCGTTATAGACGTTCATCGTATAACTTCCGTCGGTGAAACGTGAGTCGTCAAATATGGCATACTTGTTATTGACAGTGCCGAAGAGTCCGTTTTCATCATCTTCTTCCGTACTGGGTTTGCCGTCGGTCAACACCACGTCTTCGTTTGTTTGCAGTTTAAAGCTTTTCTGCATTGCCGAACTCCAACAGGTCTGGTCATTTTGTTCCCAATAGTATTTCCAGTATTTCCGTTGTTCCACAATGATCCGATAAAAATTCTTCTCTCCCGGGCGGTCCTTTATTTTGATTTGGTAACGGAGATGCCGTCTTGGCGGAGTTCCGTAGCCATAGTTACTCGGCTTTCTCATGATGGAGGCCGTATCCACCTTTTCTATCTTCCCGATGGGTTGAGGTACGGTGACTTCGGCCCATGCGTGGTGTTCGCCGTCATCCGTCATAGCATCTATACGGACCACATCGCCCGGATGGAAAGCACTGTTTATATAAAAGCGCCCTTTATCGCTGCTATGCGGATCGGGACGGAGAGTTTCACTGAGAGAACCGTTGATGCGTACTTCTACGGTGGCTCCTTTTATTTGTCCGATCTGGTTTCTGCCGGTGAGGTTCAGAAACAAGGTATTGTAGGTGCTGTCGGCGTTGATAATGGCATTCATCACTAACTTGGGCGGATTCTCCTTCAAGTCGAAAGGAAGATCGTTATTGCATGCCGCAGTGGATATGATAACCAGCAAGAAAAGGAATATATCAAGAATAGATCGTCTCATAAATACTTAGAATTTATATGTATAACTGAATGAAGGAATGCAAGGCAACAGAGTGAATTTCCGAATGACCGGTATGCGGTTGCCTTGTGCTTGTTCGCCTTGAGTATATTCAGTCTTTTTGTAGGTGCGATATATCAGAGTGGGGTTCATGGCATTGTATACATTATATATGCTGACATTCCAGATGCGCATGCCATGTTTAGTCTTCTTGCTGAAGTTGACCCCTACATTTAACCGGTGGGTGGCGGGGAGGCGATAATTGTTGCGATGCTTGACGTAGTCTCCCTCTTCTATCGATGAGTCGTTGTCGCCCGGACGGATAATACCTGTCAGTTCGGTGGGGATCGTTGTCGTACCTCCGGTGGTAAATATCCAGGAAGCACTTACATCGATCCGTTCGTTGAACCGATGATTGAGTGTCAGGTCGATGTTGTGTCGGCGGTCATATTTATATGGAAAGCGTTCGCCGTTGTTTATTCCTCCTGTGGCAAACTTACGGTCACTCTTAGCCAGGGTATATGCCAGCCATCCCGTTGTCTTTCCTATGGTTTTCTGCGCCATGAACTCTACACCCATAGAGCGGCCGTGTCCCATCTCCACTTTGTCCTCCCATCCGGTAGAAGAACCGAGAAAGCTGACACCGTCTTTGTACTCGAGTACATTTTTCATTCCTTTATAGTATCCTTCTATTGAGAATTCCCATCCGTCGATTCCCGTATAGTAACCGCCTAACGAGACCTGATGGGCCTGCATGGGTTTGATTTTGCTGGTGACAGGTACCCACAAGTCGGTGGGCATGGCAAAAGGCATGGATGAAATCAAGTGTACATATTGGCTCATTTTCGTATACGAAGCTTTCAATACTACATCTTTGCTGAGCTGATAGCGTGCGGAGATGCGGGGCTGCACGGAGAAGTAGTTTTTCTTTTGCACTTGGAAAGTCGAGAAGTGCAGGCCCAGATTCATACGCAGGCGACTGCTCAGATTGAAGTTATCTTCAAGATAGGCAGATGCTTCGTGGGCAAGGATCTCACTGTTGGAGGTAGTATAATACGTCGTGTCCCGCTCGATGGTTTCTCCGGTCTTGTCGAATATCTTCGAGGTGGAGACTTCCGGACGGAAGCTATGGTGCAGATATTGCACTCCGAACTTGACATGATGTGTGGGGATAGGGTTATAGTCAAAATCTATCTGAGCGCTCCAATCCCGGATTCCCGATTTATAATCGGCCTTATAGCGGTTCCAGGTGATTTGGTTGTTTGTATGTATCTCATTCTTGGTGAATGTACTGACGTCAAACTTATAGTTATTGAAAGCGACTGTGGTATTGCTGAACAGCTTGTTGTTAAAGATGTAGTTCCAGCGTCCCGAAACGATGGTATTTCCCCAGTTCATCTTTCCGCCATCCCTGTACTTGTCTTCGTCACCGTAGTAAGTGTCGTCATACTTTGTCATAAAATGGTCTTTGCCATTGTATGCACTGAGGAACAGGCGGCTGCGATCAGAGAACTTATGGTTGATCTTGGCATTGACATCAAAAAAGTAATAGCTGTATTTCTCGTCTTTGGGCATGAAGGGTTTGGCCAGCAGGTCGATGTACGAACGGCGGGCGGAAATGTTGAACGAAGTCCGGTTCTTTATGATCGGTCCCTCGAAATTGATTTTGCTGGTCAGAAGCCCCACGCTGACCACTCCGTGATAGTTCTTCATGTCGCCATCGTTGGTGCGCACATCGATAACGGAAGAGAGGCGTCCGCCAAAGCGGGCGGGGAAGGAGCTTTTGAAAAGTGTCACTTTCTTCACGGCTTCAGGTGTAAAGACGGAGAAGAAGCCCAATAAATGGTCTACGTTGTATACCGGTACTCCGTCCAGAAGGATCAGGTTCTGGTCGGGGCCTCCGCCGCGTACATAGAGTCCGGCAGAGCCTTCCATTCCGGCTTGTACGCCCGGCATCAGCTGGATGGCTTTCATCACATCGGCTTCTCCCAGGATGCTGGGTGTGTTTTTTATCTGGGTCATCGGTATTTCGCTGGCTCCCATCTGGGTGGCCATGACTCCCGATTCGGCTTTGTCCGACACGATGACTACTTCTTGCAGCATATTGTTGTCTTTCATCCGGATGTTCAGTAGAGTATCTGCGGTTAAGTTCAGCACATGTTGCTGGCCGGTATATCCCAAATAGGAGAAACTCAGCCGAGCTTCTCCTTCAGGCAGCGTGATGCTGTAGAAACCGTAAGGATTGGTGGTAGTTCCCTGATGATGACGACTCTCAAGAATATTTGCACCAATCAGCGTTTCGGCAGACGCTCCGTCGGTCACGTATCCACTGACAGTGAACTTCCGGCTTACGGGTTTGGGGGGCGTTTTTTGTAATAAGATATGCTTCCCGGTTATTTTATAGCTTATCGGCTTATTGGCGAATAGCAGGTTCAGGACTTCTCTGAGAGGTTTCTTTTGTACGTTGAGGCTGACTTTATGGTCGAGCTTCACCTCCTCTCCATAGATAAAAGAGAAGCCGGTGTCCTGTTCTATCTGCCGGATGACTTCTGACAAGCTGGTGTTTTGCAGTTTGAGTGTGAGCTTGGGTTCCGGTGTTTGCGCATAGATTGTCGAAAAGGTTAGGGAAACCACACACATCAGAATGTAACTTCTGATGTGGTGGAAATCCGGATTGGATTTTCTCATGTCTAGTTAAGTTTAGTAGTAATCGTTATTTCTTTATTATTGTATGAATAGTTGAAATTGCCAACAGTATGTAGCAGATCGAGAATCTGGTCGAGGCCTTCTTCACTGGAGAACCGTGCCGTGATCCGGTAATTCTGCAAAGCAGTGTCTGTTATGGAGATATCTACGCCAAATGTGTTGGACAACTGGCGGGCAATCTCCTGCAAGGGGAGATTGGTAAAAATCAATTCTCCGTTCCGCCAGGCTATCTCTTCGGCAACGCGGTCTGAAACTTCAAGGGTCATGCTTTTTTTCTCCTTATTATATATAGCACTTTCGTTTGGTTTCAAGACGATACGTACAGAATTGCTTTTATTGCTCACGGCTACAGAACCTTCGAGTAGCGTGGTCTTCACTTCCGGATCGTCCGGATAGGACTCTACGTTAAAGTGAGTGCCCAGTACCTCTACATTGACCGACTCTGTCTGTACGATGAAAGAGTGTTTCCTATTTTTCGTCACTTCGAAATACGCTTCTCCTTTCAGGTTCACTTCCCTGTGTTCTCCCTTAAACTTTTCGGGATAGGTGAGTGACGAGAAATGGTTCAGCGTCACTTCCGTTCCGTCGGGCAGTTTGATGGTCCGCGTATCGGCCAGTGTGGAAATTGTCTGTAGGGCGGCAGGTTTCAGATAGCAGTAAGTGTTCCATCCTATGAAGCAGAGCAAAGCGATGGCAGCTACTGCCGACAAGGTGCGTAAAGAGAAGAGGCGAAGTGCCGGACGCGGCAATCGTTTCTCTAATATCTGATAGCTTGCCGCTGCCGAGAATTTTCCTCTGGGCGAGCGGGTGGATGCGATAAGTTTCTCCAGTAATCGGTCAAGTTCCCGGTCTGTATATTTCATTGTTTATTTCGTTATTTTTTCACCAGCCGGATAGACATCTTGGTCGTTTCCGACTTTCCGTTCTGAGGCCGGCAGATAAGCTGAATGTATTCATTCGTTCCCACTTTCCGGGGATAAACCAGGATTGTGGCTTTGGCAGATTTGCTGCCGCCCTTGATGGTGATTTTATTATCTTTAATTTTATAAAACGGTGCCGAAGAGCTTCCGGGCTTCGTTGGCCGTGCGGGCGACTCGATGAAGACAATCCGGTCTTCACTTGTTTTATCAGCCGCAACGATTTTTACTTGCAGTTCCGTTTCCTCTGCATTCTTTTGATAAGAGAAATCCTGCGCTTTCTTTTCGAATCCCAGGTATTCTTTGGGGTAAGAGTTGTTGCCGTTCTCACACGCAGTGAAACACAGTGCCATTGTAAGCAGTGCAAAGGTTGTAGGTCTTAATAACTTCTTCATAAGCTAAGTCTTTGTGTTTTGGTTTAAATGAACTTCATAGATAAAGACAGAGCGTTTGAAGAATCTCCCTATCGGAAGTGTGCAAATAAAAGTTAAACCTCTCTTGCTGTTCGCCGGGCATTATTCACTGTCGATTGTTTATCGATCATTATTCACCATCGATATTGCTTCTTTCAGCCGGATGGTTGCCTTCTGGAGTTGAGCATCTACGGTCTTGGTGCTGATACCCAGTTCTTCTGCTACCTGTGCATAGCTTTGCTTCTCTTCCCGGATGCGGATGAATACCTCTCTACAACGTTCGGGCAAGCGGTCGAGTGCTTTCACATAAATGGCAAACAACTCTTCACTGATCATCGATTCTTCGGGTGAGTCGCTTTGTGCTTCGGGTTCCGGCAATGTCTCGGTAGATACCGTGGTACGCCTGTTTTCTTTCTCCAGATAGTTGAGTGAAGCGTTTTTAACCAATATGAAGCAATAGTCCTCAATGCTTTTGACTTCGGGAAGCGAGCTGCGCTGTTCCCAGAGTTTCAGGAACACATCGAGTACGATTTCCTGCGACCATTCTTCGCGTTTTACATAGTAGTAGGCGATGCGGTAGAGACGGTCGTACGTCATATCGTAGAAGGCCCGGAACGCTGTTTGCGAATCCAGCTCCTTCATTCGTCTGAGTAGTTTTCGAACCTCTGATTCGGTCATGACTTTATAATTTTAGTTTTCCACCCAGAGCAGGTCGCTCATGATGCTGTCGGAAATAAAAATTCCTTCGCGGGTGAGGCGCAAAGCACCTTCGTATATTTCTAATTTGCCGTTTTCTAAAGAAGGACGTGCCATTTTGAGACAATATTGTTCCAGTTGCGTTCCGTAATCATTACTGAGGCGTTCGAGTGAAATTCCCCATTGAGTGCGGACAGAGGTAATGATAAATTCGTTGTATCGGGTGGTCAGATCCCGCTCTTCCCGTTCGAAGTCCCGTTGTCCGCTTTCAATGCCGGACATGTATTTTTCGATCGAAGAGCAGTTCCATTCCCGGGTTTGTCCGTCGAAAGAGTGTGCCGACGGGCCGCAGCCGAGATAACTTACTCCCTGCCAGTACGAAGTGTTGTGGCGCGAATACATGCCCGGCTTGCAGAAGTTGGATATTTCATAATGCTCGTATCCGGCTTCACGCAACCGGTCTATTAATAAGGTGAAGAACCGGACACTGCTGTCCTCGTCCACCTCTTCGACCTGATGCTTTTGCAACATTTTATAAATGGGAGTACCTTCTTCGTAAATCAAGTGATAAGCCGATATATGTTCCACGTCTAGGGCAATAGCCTGTTGCAAGTCTTTTTCCCAGCGTTCCGTTGTTTCACCGGGGAGCCCGTAGATCAGGTCGATGCTGATGTTGCGGAAACCGTGGGCACGGCACAACTCTACCGCACGAATGGCTTGAGCCGCATTGTGGCGGCGTTTCAGCAACTTGAGCGTAGTGTCGTCAAATGTCTGGATGCCCATGCTGATGCGGTTGAACGGCAATTCGGAGAGCATTTGCAGGTATTCCGGACAGAGGTCATCCGGATTGGCTTCAAGTGTTATTTCATGGCAATTCTCCATCCCATAAACCCGGCGGACGGTGTCGAATACTTTCCGGAAATCCTTTTCGTCGAGCTGCGAAGGAGTACCTCCACCAAAGTAGAGCGTCTCAATAGGCTTTCCTTTCAGGTAAGTATATCTCATTTCCAGCTCTTTGCAGAGTGCTTCGATGTAGCGTCCTTTCCATTCGCTTCGCGTCGTTGAGTAAAAATCGCAATAGATACAGCGTGTCTTACAGAAGGGGACGTGTATGTATATGCCTGCCATGATGGTCTGAGTTATTTTTGCGTTTCAAATTGCAAAAGTAAGGTTTTCGTGTTAGTAAACAACCCTGTAGGGTAGATATTCTCTTTTATTTAACGGGAGGAAAGTTCCTTTTTGACCATTTGACAATCTGATAATCCGATGGCCTCAGAATGCTTTCGTTTCGTGCCGTCCTGAAGGTTGGCCGGAAAAACGCCTGCATTTGCCAACAGACTTTTCTCCTGTGTCACAGATTTATGGTATATGTGTGCAAATGGACGGACTTGGGGCGGAATCCGATGAATTTGCTTTCGTTCTGTCTCTGTCCCGATGCTTTTGCTATATTCTCTCCGTATGCTTCTGCGGGGCAACCGGAGAAAAAAAGGCGCCGGTGCGGGGTTCTGCACATAACAATATATGTGATGAGGCAAAACATATAGACATCTCACCCGAAAGAAGTAAGCATTTTCCGGAAATGCTTACTTCTTTTGCACGGAATGTTTGCTTCTTTTTGGGAAAATGCACCGTGTTCAACCCGAAATGTCCCCTTCTTTGGTTGGAAAAACCTCCGTCTTGCACCGAAAAGTCTGCTGCTGCATTCTATTTCATCCTGTCCGGAAGAAGAAGGAGTCAGTAAATGTAAGGCAAACTGCTCTTTTTAATCGGGAATCGGAAAGAATACTTCCATTCTGTCAGATAGCCTGTTTCGCGCTTGTCGAAGGCTGTATGTTACATAACATTGTTTAGTAACACTGTCTGTTTTATTGCTTTTCATTTGATTAATGCCTAATTTGCGCCTCAGTAAAAAAAGGGTATGCGAAAAACACATACTGAATCATTCATTTAAATCTTATATATCATGAAAGTATATCAGACGAACGAAATTAAGAACATTGCCCTTCTTGGCAATGACGGCTCAGGAAAAACCACTCTCACGGAAGCGCTGCTCTATGAGAGTGGTATTATAAAACGTCGCGGCAGAATCACTGCCAAAAACACCGTAAGCGATTACTTTCCGGTAGAACAGGAATATGGATATTCTGTCTTTTCGACCATCTTCCATGTAGAATGGAACGGGAAGAAACTGAACATCATAGACTGCCCGGGCAGCGATGACTTTGTAGGCGCTGCCATGACAGCACTCAATGTAACGGATACAGCAATTTTGCTGTTGAACGGACAATATGGAGCCGAAGTGGGAACTCAAAACCACTTCCGCTATACCGAGAAACTGGGTAAACCGGTGATCTTCCTGGTGAATCAGCTCGATAACGAGAAGTGTGATTATGATATGGTGCTTGAACAACTGAAGTCCATCTACGGTCCCAAAGTAGTTCCGGTTCAGTATCCGCTGGCTACCGGTCCCAACTTCAACTCGCTGATAGACGTGCTGTTGATGAAGAAGTACTCTTGGGCACCCGAAGGCGGTGCACCTATCATCGAAGAAATTCCTGCTGAAGAGAAAGATAAAGCCATGGAGCTGCACAAAGCACTGGTCGAGGCCGCTGCCGAGAACGATGAAGGCTTGATGGAGAAATTCTTCGAACAAGATTCACTGACGGAAGACGAGATGCGCGAAGGTATCCGTAAGGGTCTGGCTGCACGCGGCATGTTCCCCGTATTCTGCGTATGTGCAGGCAAAGATATGGGGGTACGTCGTTTGATGGAATTCCTGGGTAATGTAGTGCCCGGTGTATCGGAAATGCCGAAAGTGCATAATACCCGTGGTGAAGTGGTGGAACCCGATCCCAACGGACCTACCTCTTTGTATTTCTTCAAGACCGGTGTGGAACCACACATTGGTGACGTTCAGTATTTCAAGGTCATGAGCGGAAAAGTGCATGAAGGAGACGACTTTACCAATGCCGATCGCGGTTCGAAAGAACGTGTGGCGCAGATTTATGCTTGCGCCGGTGCCAACCGTATCAAAGTAGAAGAGATGGTGGCAGGTGACATTGGCTGTACGGTGAAGCTGAAAGATGTTCATACCGGAAATACACTGAACGGTAAAGGTGCCGAGAACCGGTTTAATTTTATCAAATATCCGAATTCTAAATATTCACGCGCCATCAAGCCGGTGAACGAGGCCGATACGGAAAAGATGATGGCCATCTTGAACCGTATGCGTGAGGAAGATCCGACTTGGGTCATCGAACAATCGAAGGAACTGAAACAGACCATCGTGCATGGCCAGGGAGAATTCCACCTCCGTACGTTGAAATGGCGTCTGGAGAACAATGAAAAGCTTCAGGTGAAATTTGAAGAACCGAAGATCCCTTATCGTGAAACCATCACAAAAGCTGCCCGTGCCGACTATCGTCACAAAAAGCAATCGGGTGGTGCCGGACAGTTCGGCGAGGTGCATCTGATAGTGGAACCTTATTATGAAGGAATGCCCGTGCCCGATATGTATAAATTCGGCGGACAGGAATTTAAGATTAACGTGAAGGGTACTGAGGAAGTTCCATTGGAATGGGGCGGAAAATTGGTATTTGTTAACAGTATTGTCGGGGGTTCTATCGATGCCCGCTTCCTGCCGGCCATCCTTAAAGGGATCATGTCCCGCATGGAACAGGGACCTCTGACCGGTTCGTATGCCCGCGATGTACGCGTCATTGTATATGATGGAAAGATGCACCCGGTAGACTCTAATGAAATTTCGTTCATGCTGGCCGGACGTAATGCCTTCAGCGAAGCGTTTAAGAACGCCGGACCGAAGATTCTCGAGCCAATTTATGATGTGGAAGTCTTCGTACCGTCCGATAAGATGGGTGACGTGATGGGTGACCTTCAGGGACGCCGTGCCATGATCATGGGTATGAGCAGCGAAAACGGTTATGAGAAACTGGTGGCTAAAGTGCCTTTGAAAGAGATGTCTTCTTATTCAACCGCTCTTAGTTCGCTTACCGGAGGCCGTGCTTCGTTCATTATGAAATTTGCAAGTTATGAACTGGTTCCGAGCGATGTGCAGGATAAGTTAATAAAAGACTTCGAATCCAAACAAACAGAAGAGTAATTATAGTCATAAGCTGCCGGGTTTAGACTATAAGTGGCTGTGCTACTAAATGATAAGGCTACGAGAAGTGTGCAATGAATGTGCAGCTACTCGTAGCTTTACTTTTTTAGGTATTCTTTGGGACGTGCTTGTCCGGTGTGGCGGTTGTGAGAGAGGACGTAACCGGTATCTTATAGCCTTCCCGTCCATTAACAATGATTAAAGAAAGTAGATTTTCTGAAGAGAAATCTTTAATTTTTTATTAAATTTGCAAACCAAAGGTGTATACGTTTTGTTATAGTGGTCAGAATATGACCTAAAAAACGCCTTTCGGTTAATTATAGAGAACGTCCTGTTAAAACAGGTTAAGCTGTTAGGAGTGTTAATTAGGGAGTGTTAATTTTGTTGCTATGAAAAAGTCAACAATCTGGATATTAGGCATTATTATGGGTCTTTCCTTTCTGAGTTTGCTCTATTTACAAGTGAGCTACATCGAAGAAATGGTGAAGATGCGTAAAGAACAATTTAATACATCCGTGCGAAATGCTTTGTTTCAGGTTTCAAAGGATGTAGAGTATGATGAAACGCAACGTTGGCTGTTAGAGGATATCACTGAAGCGGAACGCAGAGCACTGGCTCAGTCTTCTTCTACTACCGAACAGAAAAACGGTTTAATTCAGCAATCGGAGCGTTATAGGTTCAAGTCACCGGACGGAACCCTGTATTCGGAGTTTGAACTGAAGATGATTACCACCGAGCCGTCGAAAGTGCCCAAAGCCATGATTTCCGAAAGGCATGGCCGGAATACCATTCCGCAGACATCACGGAGCTTGACTGACGCTATTAAAAATAGGTATATGTATCAGCGTTTTCTGCTCGACGATGTGGCTTTGCGGATGATTTACAAGGCAAGCGATAAATCGATTGGCGAACGGGTGAACTTTAAGAAGCTGGATAATTATCTGAAATCGAACTTTATTAATAATGGTGTAGAGTTGCTCTACCATTTTTCGGTGATCGATAAAGATGGACGTGAAGTATATCGTTGCTCGGACTACGAAGACGGAGGGAGTGAAGACTCTTATACGCAACCTCTGTTCCAGAATGATCCGCCTGCGAAGATGAGTATTGTGAAGGTGCACTTTCCCGGTAAGAAAGATTATATCTTCGACTCGGTTAGTTTTATGATTCCTTCGATGATATTCACTATCGTACTGCTGATTACATTCATCTTCACCATCTACATCGTCTTCCGTCAGAAGAAGTTGACAGAGATGAAGAATGACTTTATCAACAACATGACGCATGAGTTCAAGACACCGATATCGACCATCTCGCTTGCTGCCCAGATGCTGAAAGACCCCGCAGTCGGGAAGTCGCCGCAGATGTTCCAGCATATATCGGGAGTCATCAATGATGAAACGAAGCGGTTGAGATTCCAGGTGGAGAAGGTGCTTCAGATGTCTATGTTCGACAGGCAGAAAGCAACGCTGAAGATGAAGGAACTCGATGCCAATGAGTTGATTACCGGAGTTATCAATACGTTCGCTTTGAAGGTGGAACGCTATAATGGTAAGATTACATCGAACCTTGAGGCTACCAATCCTGTTATATTTGCGGACGAAATGCATATCACCAATGTGATATTCAACCTGATGGATAACGCGGTGAAATACAAGAAGCCCGAAGAAGACCTGGTGCTCAACGTGAGAACCTGGAACGAGCCCGGTAAACTGATGATTTCGATACAGGACAACGGTATTGGTATTAAAAAAGAAAACCTGAAGAAGGTGTTTGATAAGTTCTATCGCGTGCATACAGGTAATCTGCACGATGTAAAAGGTTTCGGTCTGGGACTGGCTTATGTGAAAAAGATTATTCAGGATCATAAGGGAACCATCCGGGCAGAGAGTGAACTGAATGTAGGAACTAAATTTATTATTGCATTACCTTTATTAAAAAATGATTGATATGGACGAGAAACTGCGTATTTTATTATGCGAGGATGATGAAAATCTTGGCATGCTTTTAAGAGAATATTTACAGGCTAAAGGTTACTCTGCTGAGTTGTATCCTGATGGAGAAGCCGGATTTAAAGCTTTCCTGAAGAATAAATATGACTTATGCGTGTTTGACGTGATGATGCCTAAAAAAGATGGTTTCACACTGGCACAGGAGGTTCGTGCGGCCAACGCGGAAATTCCTATTATCTTCCTGACTGCAAAAACACTCAAAGAAGATATCCTGGAAGGATTTAAGATCGGTGCGGATGATTATATCACCAAACCTTTCAGTATGGAAGAGCTTACTTTCAGAATCGAGGCTATCCTGAGACGTGTTCGCGGAAAGAAGAACAAGGAGAGCAATGTTTATAAGATTGGTAAGTTTACGTTTGATACCCAGAAGCAAATCCTGGCTATCGGCGACAAACAAACGAAACTGACTACCAAAGAATCGGAATTGCTGGGATTGCTTTGTGCGCATGCTAACGAAATCTTGCAGCGCGACTTTGCCTTGAAGACTATCTGGATCGATGACAACTATTTCAATGCGCGTAGCATGGACGTGTATATCACTAAACTGCGCAAGCACCTGAAAGATGATGATTCGATTGAGATTATCAACATCCACGGAAAAGGTTACAAGTTGATCACCCCCGAACCCGAATCATAATGGATAGGGGAGTGTATAGAAATAAGTAATCAGTCCGAGTACCACCAATACTATCGAGCCTCCCAAGACAGCGTTGTTGTTTACTTCTCCGGTCAGAGAGCAAGCAATCAGAATGATTACTCCGACTAAGATTAATAGCAATCCTAAATTCTTTAATAAGCCTTTCATGTGTGTGTATTTTAATAGATTATTATATTCCAGTC